>ERZ1643250.136-NODE-136-length-93630-cov-22.976094_pt1 | contig 93630 bp, 83 predicted proteins | sample MGYA00579262_ERZ1643250 | MGnify/ENA primary metagenome ERZ1643250 (study PRJEB29033, sample SAMEA4952265) | chicken gut metagenome | biome: Broiler Chicken; feature: Gastrointestinal Tract; material: Caecum | place: Ireland | collected 2018 | study: Broiler... | reverse complement strand
AATTAGGTATCGAATAGTATATTCGGTACCCAAATCCAACAAAAGAATGTCTTCCGGAGGGCATTATGAAAAGAGGAAACAGGGGCTTGTTGATCGCGGCGCTTTTCGTCACGATCTTGTTGTGCTTTGCGGCGTTTACCGCATGCGGTTTTTTGCCGGGCGGCGGCGACGGAGATGACTCCAAAACGATCGAGTTCCGCGTAGGAGATATCTATAAACAGAGCGTCGTTGTCTATCCCGGAGATTCCGATCCCACTTTTGATTTTGTCGTGGCGGGATATGATTTTCTCGGATGGTTTGAGGACGAGGCTTTCACCAAAGAGTTTGACTACGACGCCTTTATGGCAGACGATACGGTCGACAGCATAACGATTTACGGCTATCTGAGACCGATAAACCAAGGTCAAGGCGATCAAGATGATGGCAAAGGAGATGAAGGAGGAGATGACGGTCAAGACGATGAAGATCAAGGGCACGAGCATGCGTTGACGCATTATGACGCTGTCGAGCCTACTTGTACGACAGGCGGCAATTACGAATATTGGCATTGTGATGTTTGTGACTTGGATTTTGCAGACGCAGAAGGAAAGACCCCGCTTACGGAAAAGGATCGTCCGGAGTTAGGGCATGATATGTATTTTGATCAGGGCTACGCTGCCACTTGTCAAAATACCGGCATATATGAGCATTGGTATTGCGGACGTTGCGGAGAGAAGTTCTACGACGAAGAAGGCGAGACTTTGATGGCAGACGAAGTGATGCCGATCGTACCGCACTCATTGACGTATTATCCTTATAAAGAAACGACATGTACGACTCAAGGTAATGTGGAGTTTTGGCAATGTTCTATGTGCGGGGGATACTTTGGGGATGAAAAAGGGGAACATGCTATAGGCGGAGTATATTTCGGCGGCACACACGATTTGACATATTGTTCGGGATATTCGCCGACTTGCACCTCGACAGGACAAAAGGAGCATTATCATTGTAATGTTTGCGGTTTGAATTTTACCGATTTTTCCGCGCAAACACAGATAGATGTTACAATACCGAAGTTGCAGCATGCTATGAGTTTGATATATGGGCATCCTGCCACATGTACGGATACGGGGATAGCCGATGTTTGGCATTGTTCTTTGTGCGGGTTAAATTATTTCGATAAAGATGGCACGACCGTAGCGTATAACACCACATTGCCCAAGAAGCCGCATACATTGGAGTATAGCGAATACGTTGCTCCGACTTGTACCCAAAACGGAAGTGTTGCGTATTGGCATTGCGATGTTTGCGGCAACAATTTTGAAGATCAAGACGGGCGCTATGCGATGAGCAGCGTGTCGATCGCCCCGACAGGGCACACATTGACCCATTATGACGCCATAGAGGCAACATGCACGGAAAAAGGCGAAGTCGAACATTGGCATTGCGACGTTTGCGGTGAGGATTTTGGCGACCGAGAAGGGCAACAATTGCTCGAAAACATCGAAGTCGACGCATTGGGGCATCAAATGACTCATTACGAATCGGCAGCGGCGACTTGCACCGAGGACGGGAACATAGAATATTGGCATTGCGGACGTTGCGGCATTGATTTTGAGGACGAGAATGGGGCAAAGCAGGCGCAAAAAGTGACCATCGACGCTCTTGGACACGATCTTGATTTTGTGGCGGAAATTGCCCCCACCTGTTTGGCGAAAGGGGTCGAGGAGTATTGGCATTGCGGGCGTTGCGGCAATGATTATATTGACGAAGACGCGACCGAAATCATTGTCGATAAAACGATCGACAAATTGGCGCACTCGATGACGTATCACGAAGAGGTGCCCGCGACTTGCACCGAAGACGGTAATGTCGAGTATTGGCATTGCGGGCTTTGCGGGTTTGATTACTCCGATCCGTCCGGAGAAACGGCAATAGAGGACGTTGTATTGACGGCATTGGGGCACGATTTGACATATAAAGCAGCGGTGCCTGCGACATGCACGGAAAACGGCTGTATTGAGCATTGGCATTGCGGACGTTGCGGCATAAACTTTGCCGATGAACAGGCAAACGAAGTTTTGGATGACGTTGTGATCCCCGCAACCGGTCACAGCTATTCTGCAGAATGGAGTTTTGACGAATACGGGCATTGGCATGCCGCAACTTGTGAGCATATAGAGGAAGTAGCCGATTATGCCGTGCATTATTATGGCGACGATTGCACATGCGTGACCTGCGGTTTCGTCACTGAAGGTACTCCCGGTTTGGAGTATAAATACATAGAAGATTCCGATTCTTATGCAGTAGTCGGCATAGGTACGGCATTGGCAATCACAACCGATGTGGTTATACCGAAGTACTATGCTGACAAGAATGTGACAAGCATCGGCGATAGAGCGTTCTATAATTGCAGCGGATTGACAAGCATTACAATCCCCGACAACGTGACAAGCATCGGCGAGCATGCATTCTACAAGTGCAGCGGTTTGACAAGCGTTACGATCTCCGACAGCGTGACAAGCATCGGCGACAGCGCATTCTATAATTGCAGCGGATTGACAAGCATTGTCATTCCGGACAGTGTGACAAGCATCGGCGGTTTGGCATTCTACAGATGCAGCGGTTTGAGGAGCGTTACGATCTCCGACAGCGTGACAAGCATCGGCGACAGCGCATTCTCCGGATGCAGCGGCAGTATTGAAATCGAAAACGGCGTAAGTTATGTTGATAATTGGGTAATCGATTGTGATAGATCGATTACAAGCGTTGAATTGCGTGACGGAACTCGAGGTATTGCTAATGATGCATTCTCCGGATGCAGCTCTTTGTCAAGCATTGTCATTCCGGATAGCGTAACAAACATCGGCAGATATGCATTCGATAACTGCACGTCGCTTCAATTCAATGAATATGGCGGAGCAAAGCATCTTGGCAATGACGCAAACCCGTATTTGGTGTTGTATGACGTTACCGACACAAGTATCACGTCGTTTGAAATCATGGCTCAGACCAAGATCATTTATGCTGATGCATTTTCCAATTGCAGCGGTTTGAGGAGCGTTACGATCGGGAACGGCGTGACAAGCATTGACAGGTCTGCATTCTCCGGATGCAGCGGTTTGATAAACGTCTTCTATCAAGGCGATGTAAACAGTTGGTTGAAGATCGATATGGGAGATGCCCAGTCCGACCCCATGTATTATGCCGACAATCTTCATATTGCCGATATGCCTGAAGATGGTGTAGTTGTGATTGAAGACGGCATCACCGAAATCAGAGACTATGCATTGAAGGGGTTGAAGGAGTTGAAAGACATCACGCTCCCGGGCAGCGTGACAAGCATCGGCGATTACGCATTCTACTATTGCGACGGTTTGACAAGCATAACAATTCCGGACAGCGTGACAAGCATCGGCAATTATGCATTCTCCTATTGCAGAGGTTTGACCGATGTCTACTACCAAGGCGATTTGTCTGGATGGCTTGGGCTTGAGTTTAACGATGGCGATGTTAATCCAATGAGATATGCCGACAACCTCTATATCAACGGAGAGTTGTTGCAAGGAGCTATCGTTATCCCGGAAGGTACGGAGAAGATAGGAGCTTATGCGTTCTATAATTGCAGCGGATTGACAAGTGTTACGATTCCCGTCAGCGTGACAAGCATCGGCTATGGGGCATTCTCCGGATGCAGCGGTTTGACAAGTATTACGATTCCTGACAGCGTGACAAGCATCGGCAATTATGCATTCTCCGGATGCAGTGGTTTGACAAGCGTCACGATCGGGAACGGCGTGACAAGCATCGGCTATGGTGCATTCTCCGGATGCAGCGGTTTGACAAGCGTTACGATTCCCGACAGCGTGACAAGCATCGGCAACGAAGCATTCTACGGCTGCAGCGGTTTGACAAGCGTCACGATTCCCGACAGTGTGACAAGCATCGGCGAGGATGCATTCTCCGGATGCAGCGGCATTATTGAAATCGAAAACGGCGTAAGTTATGTTGATAATTGGGTAATCGATTGCGATAGATCGATTACAAGCGTTGAATTGCGTGACGGAACTCGACGTATTGCTAATTATGCATTCCGCGGCTGCAGAGGTTTGACAAGTATTACGATTCCCGACAGCGTGACCAGCATCGGCTACAGTGCATTCTATGGATGCAGCGGTTTGACAAGCGTAACGATCGGGAACGGTGTGACAAGCATCGGCTATGGTGCATTCTCCGGATGCAGCGGTTTGACAAGCGTTACGATTCCCGACAGTGTGACAAGCATCGGCGATCGGGCATTCGACGGATGCAGCGGTTTGACAAGCATTACGATCCCCGACAGCGTGACAAGCATCGGCGGTTATGCATTCGAAGATTGCAGCGGCTTGACCGATGTCTACTATCAAGGCGATTTGTCGGGATGGCTGAATATAGAATTTGGTTTCTATGCGAATCCTATGCTTTATGCCGATAAATTGTATATAGCCGATATGCCGGAAGACGGAGTCGTAGAGATAGAAGAAGGAATAACGCGGATACAAGGTTATGCGCTCAAAGGATCGCAAGGTTTGACGAGTGTAACTATCCCGGACAGCGTGACGAGTATAGGTGATTTGGCATTCTCTGGATGCAGCGATTTGACGAGCATTGTTATCCCGGACAGCGTGACAAGCATCGGCAACCAAGTATTCTCCGGATGCGGCAAGTTGACAGACGTTTTCTATAATGGTGATGTAACTAGTTGGTTGAATATGCGAAACTACGCTTACGATCCCATGTATTACGCTGAAAATCTTCATATTACCGATATGCCTGAAGACGGTGTAGTTGTGATCGAAGACGGCATCACCGAAATCAGAGACCGTGCATTGAAGGGGTTGAAGGAGTTGACAAGCATCACTATCCTTGACAGTGTGACAAGCATCGGCCACCAAGCATTCTACGGATGCAGCGGTTTGACAAGCGTCACAATCGGGAACGGCGTGACAAGCATCGGCAATCAGGCATTCGAAGATTGCAGCGGTTTGACGGACGTCTACTACCAAGGCGATTTGTCGGGATGGCTCGGGATAGAGTTTGGTAGCGCTGAAGCCAATCCGATGTACTATGCCGACAATCTCTATATCAACGGAGAGTTGTTGCAAGGAGATATAGTGATCCCTGAAGGTACGAAGAAGATAGGCGCTTATGCGTTCTATAATTGCGACGGTTTGACAAACGTCACGATTCCCGACAGCGTGACAAGCATCGGCGGCAGCGCATTCCGGGGATGCAGCGGTTTGACAAGCGTGACAATCCCGGACAGCGTGACAAGAATCAGCGCTAATGCATTTAGTAGCAGCGGTTTGAAAAACGTCACGATTCCCGACAGCGTGACAATCATCAGCTACAGTGCATTCTCAGGATGCTTTGATTTGAGAACGATCAACTTCCAAGGCACAATTGCGCAATGGCAAGCCATTTATAAAGAGAATAATTGGGATAGCTATACCGAAAGATACACCGTCATTTGCACCGACGGCACGATAAGCAAAGCCAACGCTTGATTGGCGCACATTTGATAAAGGCGGATCCGATCGGGTCCGCTTTTGTTTTGCGAAAGAAAATGATGCGTTTGCCGCACGTTCGCAACAAGATTCTCACTTTGCGTGCTGTTCGAGCGGAGGTAACATCCTTCGCTCGTGGCGGCGCGTGTTGTTTCAACGCTCGGCGTTCATTCTCTTGAAAAATTTTTTTGCAATTCCGTGTGGCGTTTGCGGCGGATATATGATATTATAGATATAGGACAAGTCGTTAGGTAAGGGGAGAGGAGGCGCTATGCAAAAATTCAAGACGTTTTTCTCTCAATTTCGGGCGCGTGATTTTGTGATGCTGACGCTTGCAGGCATCATCAACGCGACGGGCGTGACCGTGTTTTTGGCGCCGCTCAGGCTGTTCGACAGCGGGCTTTCGGGCACGGCGTATCTGTTCAATCAATTGACGCCCGATTGGCTGGGGCTTTGGTTTTTCCTTCTTGTGCTCAACTTTCCGTTCTATCTGTTCGGGCTCAAAAAGATGGGTGCGAAGTTCGTGTGCTGTTCGCTGTACGCGATAGGGATATACTCTCTTTTTTCCTTCCTCTATCAAAGCGTGTTTCCCATCGATTGGAGCGCGGGCTCGCCCATCGTGCAAGAGGACAAATTGCTTGCGGCGATCTTCGGCGGCTTGATCTCGGGCATAGGCTCGGGCATGACCATACGCTACGGCGGCGCGATCGACGGCGTCGAAGTCATGGCGGTGATGTTCGCCAAAAAGATAGGGATGACCGTGGGCACGTTCATTATGGCGTACAACGTGCTGCTCTATTCCGTCTCGGCGATCATCTTCAAGTCGTGGGACATCCCGCTCTATTCGGTGCTCGCGTATGCGGTCGGGCTCAAAGCGGTGGACTTCATCGTCGACGGCTTGGACAAGGGCAAGGCGGCGTGGATCGTCTCGTCCGAGCACGAAAAGATCGCGGTGGAGCTGAGCAAGGAGCTCATCCGCGGCATCACGGTGCTCGAGGCGACCGGCTATTACAGCGGAGAAAACCGCAAGATACTCTACGTCGTCGTCAATCGTTTCGAGATCGCCAAGCTCAAGAGCATCGTCAAGAGCATCGATCACAAGGCATTCGTCGCGATCTATGAGATCAGCGACACGATGGGCGTCAACGTGCGCTTCAAGCAAAACAACTACGACACACAAAAGAGCGGCGGCGTGGGCGCAAAATTGAAGGGATTGTTCGTCCCAAAGCGTCACGCAAAGCCGGTCGACGAAGCCGTCGGCGGGCAAATCGACGCGCCCTCTGACGCGGCGCTCGTCCCTCCGCCCGAGGTGTGCGCGGCTGCGCAAAGCGTGCCGGCGCAAACCGTCGAAAAGCCGCCCGCCCACAGCGCGGACGAAGCGCAAAATGCGCAAATCACCGACACGGACACGAAAAAAGAATGACGCATGTGGCGTCGTAAATAAGGGAGGAAAGACCATGAAAGAGATCGCTTCGGCAACCAACGAAACATTCAAGCGCATCAAGTCACTCAAGACAAAGGCGGCGCGCAAACAGCTCGGGCTGATGCTCGCCGAGGGGGAGAGGACGGTCGCGGACCTTCCCGACGAATGCGCGGTGCGCATGCTCGTACTCGCAAAGTCGCAGGCGGACAGGTTCGCCCATCTCGCCGAGAGCAAAGGTGCGGCGGAGACGGTCGTCGTTCCCGACAAATTGTTTGAGTCGCTGTCCGACACCGTGACCCCGAGCGGAGTGATCGCGGTCGTCGCGACTCCGCCGCCGGCGCGCGTCACCGCTGCCGATTGCGTGGTCTTGGACGGCGTCTCCGACCCCGGCAACTTCGGGACGATCGTCCGCACATGCGCCGCTTGCGGCATAGAGCAGATCGTTGCTGTCGGCTGCACGGACTTCACCTCGCCCAAGGTGGTGAGGGCGTCGATGGGCTGCGTGTTCCGCACGCGGATCGCGGAGTGCGGCGTCGACGAGGCGGCGACCGCGCTCGCAGGACATGCCGTCTACGCGCTCGACATGGGCGGCGAGAACATCTTCCGCTTCAAGCGTCCTGACGACAAGCCGTTTGCGCTCGTCGTCGGCAGCGAGGCGCACGGCGTGAGCCCCTTTTTCAGAGCGAGGGCGGACAAGACTTTGTCGCTGCCGATGACAAACGGCGTGGAGTCGCTCAACGCCGCGATCGCCGCGTCGGTCGCATTGTACGAGCTCGTCTGCCGCGTTTGACGCGCGAAATGGCAAAAAATCGAGTTTTGGGCATTTGCGCGCTTGCAATCGGCGCGCATTTGTTATAAAATTATATAGATATTTTATATACGGAGGTCCTTATGTCCGGACACAGCAAATGGGCTAATATCAAAAACAAGAAGGGCGCGGCTGACGCAAAGCGCGCCAACGTCTTCACCAAGATAGGCAGAGAGATCGCCGTCGCCGTCAAGGCGGGCGGTCCCGATCCCAACACCAATGCGAAACTCGCCAATGTCATCGCCAAGGCGAAGGCGGCGAACATGCCCAACGACAACATCGAGAGAGGCATCAAAAAGGCGAGCGGCGCGCTCGACGCGGTCAATTACGAAGAGAACGTCTACGAGGGCTACGCGCCGGGCGGCGTCGCGGTCATCGTCAAGACTTTGACCGACAACAAGAACCGCACCGCCAGCGAGATCAGGCACCACTTTGACAAGTGCGGCGGCAATCTCGGCACGAGCGGCTGCGTCAGCTATATGTTCGACAGCAAGGGCGTGATCGTCGTCGAGACGGCTCTTTCCGAAGACGACGTGATGATGCTCGCGCTCGACGCCGGCGCCGAGGACGTCATTCCCGACGAGGACGGCGTTTACGAGATCTACACTGCGCCGAACGACCTTGACGCCGTCGCAAAGGCGATCGAGGCGGACAAGTCGGTCAAGGTGCTGTCTGCCGAACAGGATATGATCCCGTCCAACACCGTCAAGTTGGACGAGGCGACCGAGGCGAAGGTCAAACGCCTTTTGGATATGCTCGAAGAGAGCGACGACGTCCAGGACGTCTACCACAACGCCGAGCTCACGGAGGAGCCGGAGGAGGACTGATATGACGGTCGAAGAGATCTGCAAGAGGGCGAAGGAGCAATCCTTCGAGGTCGCGGTGATGAGCGCCGAGGCAAAGCGCGAGGCTTTGCACGCGGTCGCGGCATACATCCGCGCGGCAAAGGACGAGATCTTGGCGGCGAACGCCGAGGATGTCGCCCGCGCCGACACGCTTCGCGAGAGCATGAAAGACAGGCTCGCGCTGACCGAAAAGAGGGTAGAGGATATGGCGCAGGGCGTCGACGACGTCGCCGACTTGCCCGACCCGATCGGCAAGGTCACCGCGGAGTGGACGCGTCCCAACGGCTTGAAGATCGACAAAGTCCGCGTCCCGTTGGGCGTGATCGGCGTCATATACGAGGCTCGCCCCAACGTCACCGCCGACGTCGCCGCGCTCTGTCTCAAAAGCGGCAACGCGGTCGTGCTGCGCGGCGGCAAAGAGGCGATCCGCAGCAACAAGCGCATCTATCGCGCGATCGCCGAGGCATTGCAGAGCAAGGGCGTCTCTCCGGACGCGGTCGGCTTCATCGACGACGTGTCGCGCGAAGGCTCCGCCGAGCTGCTCCGTCAAGGCAAATATGTCGACGTCGTCATTCCGCGCGGCGGCGACGGACTCAAAAAATTCGTGCTCGAACACGCGACGATGCCCGTCATCGCCAGCGCCGGCGGCAATTGCCACCTCTACGTCGACAAGACCGCCGATCAAGACATGGCTGTCGAGGTCGTCTGCAACGCCAAGCTGTCTCGTCCCTCCACATGCAACGCGCTCGAGCAATTGCTTGTGGACAGAGAGATAGCCGCCGAGTTTTTGCCCAAGGTGTGCAAGGCTCTGTTCGAAAAGGGCTGCCGCGTTACCGGCTGCGCCGAGGCGAAGGACATCGTCCCCGGCATCGAACTCGCGACGGACGAGGACTATCTGCTCGAACATCTCGACAAGGAGCTGACCGTGTTCGTCGTCGGCGGCATCGAGGAGGCGATCGGCAGGATCAACGCCAACAGCACCAACCACAGCGACGGCATCATCACCCGCGACGACAGGGCGGCGGACTATTTCGCGCGCAAGGTCGACAGCGGCTGCGTATATGTCAACGCCAGCACGCGTTTCACCGACGGCTTCCAATTCGGTTTCGGCGCGGAGATTGGCATCTCTACGCAAAAGCTGCACGCGAGAGGCCCGCTCGGTCCCGAACAGTTGACGTCCGAAAAATACGTCGTCCGCGGCAACGGGCAGATCAGACCGTGAGGATACTCGGCATAGATCCGGGGCTTGCCGATCTCGGCTACGGCGTCATCGACTCCGAGCGCGGCAAGGTCGCCGTCGTCGACTACGGCGAGATCAAGACCCCCAAGTGCGAAAACGTTCCGGCGCGCCTTCATATGATCTATGACGGGCTCAACGACCTTTTCGACAAGTACAAGCCCGACTGCGTCGCGATCGAGGAATTGTTCTTCACCAAGAACATCACGACCGGCATCAACGTCGCGCAGGCGAGAGGGGTCATCCTGCTCGTCGCGTGCGACAAGTGCGGCAACCTCTTCGAGTACACGCCCATGCAGATCAAGCAGGCGATCACCGGCTACGGCAAGGCGGACAAGAAGCAGATGCAATTCATGGTCACGCGCCTTTTGGGCTTGAAGAGCGTCCCAAAGCCTGACGACGCGGCGGACGCGCTCGCGGTCGCCTTGACCCACGCGCAGACCGCAAGGCTCGGCGGCTTGTTTTCGATCTGACGGCAAAATCTCAAAAAATCACGCGCCCGATCCGGGCGCGTTTTTGTATCCGAATGTGTCAAAATATCGGTATTATTGTTCGTTCGCAGAAGTATGATCGGTTATCCAAGAGAGCAGCGCTTCATACCCCATTTCATTTTTTGCTGTTGCCATTCCGATGCAAACAAGCTCATCATCATCGGCTTGAATATGAATGCCGTTGACTTCGAGAAATATGAGCATGAGGTAAACGCCTATTCGTTTGTTGCCGTCGACAAACGCATGGTTGGAGATCAATCCCACACATAAGCGCGCAGCCTTTTCTTGTTTTGACGGAAACAATTCTTTCCCGTCAAACGTAGCGTCACAGGCGGCAAGGGCGCTTTCCAATAATCCGATATCACGAACGCCGAGTTCTCCGCCGGTCTGCTCGATCATCAATTGATGTAACAGCAGAGCTTTTTGCACGCCAATTGATATCATTTTGCAAGTTCCTCAAATGCTTTGCGGTGACGATCCAATATGCGGCGAGCGACAACATCGATCTTTTCGTCGTCGGACAAGATCACGTTCGAGTGATCGACGAGACTGATCAACATATATTCGGGCTTGTTGTTGCGCAAGATCACGACGCTTCCGAGCGAGTCGGCGAGCTTGGTCGCTTTGGAGAAATTTTGGTTTGCTTCGCTGATTGAAAGCATTTGGTTGGTGTTGACGATCATTTTCTCACCTCCGTATCGTTCATATATATTATAGAACATATATTAGCTAAAATTCAACCTAATTTTCAAAAATTTTTGAGGAGATATGTTGCCGGTTTGATCGCGCGGATCTTTTCGTCACGGTTTGTTGTCAACGCCAAAGACGGCGGCGAGAGCGTCATCTCGCCGCAAAGACGGCGATCGCCTTTTCCCAAGACAGGTCGACTTTTTTGTTTGAGATGAGGCGGTAGACGTTTTCGGCGGAGAGGCGTTCGAACGCGTCTTCGAGCGCTTCTTTGAGTTTTTTGAACGCGCCTCCGTCCGCGAGTTCGGGGAGAGGCGAGAGCGGCTCTTCCGCCTCTTCGGGGCTGCCGAGCGCGGCGCTTTGCGCGCCCGGAGCGGCTTGCATGGACACGCTCGGGACGATCGCGGCGGACAGTTCTTTGCCGGAGCTTGTCCAGATCAGCGCGACCGTCAGCGCGAGCGCGAGCGCCGCGACGCATATCAAGATCTTCCTATCGGGCAATTTCATATTTTCCTCCGAATATAGCGTGCGCGGAGCGCGCCGAAATAATCATCGCGGCGCAAGGCGCGCAAAAAGCGAAATATCGCTTTACTTATCGCGCGCATAGTATTATAATATTTTCAAACGTTCGGAGGTTTTTTATGGCAAACGTAATGGATACGCTCAAAGCGCGCGGCTTTGTCAAGCAAGTCGTCTACGAAGAGGAGCTCTACAAACTTCTCGGCTCGGAGAGCGTGTCTTTCTATATAGGGTTCGACCCGACCGCGGACAGTCTGCACGTCGGTCACTTCCTTGCGCTTATGGCGATGAGCCACATGCAAAAGGCGGGGCACAAGCCCATCATTTTGATCGGCGGCGGCACGGGCAAGATCGGCGACCCGTCCGGAAGGTCGGACATGCGCAAGATGATGACGGACGAGACCATCCGCCACAACGTTGAGTGCTTCAAGGTGCAGATGTCGCGCTTCCTCTCGTTCGAGGGCGAAAACGCCGCGACCATCGTCGACAACGCCGAATGGCTCGATCAGCTCAAATTCCTCGACTTCATGCGCGAGATCGGCTCGGCTTTTTCGGTCAACAAGATGCTGACCGCCGAGTGCTTCAAGACTCGTATGGAGAAGGGTTTGTCTTTCCTCGAATTCAGCTATATGCTCATGCAGAGCTATGACTTTTTGCACCTCTACCGCACGCGCGGCGTCAAGCTGGAGTGCGGCGGCGACGACCAATGGTCGAACATTCTCGCGGGCGCGGATCTGATCCGCCGCAAAGAGGGCGGCGAGGCGTATGCGATGACTTTCACGCTGCTGACGACGTCCGAGGGCAAAAAGATGGGCAAGACTCAAAAGGGCGCGGTCTGGCTCGACGCGAACAAGACGACCCCGTACGAGTTCTTCCAATATTGGCGCAACACCGCCGACGACGACGTCGAGAAGTGCCTCAAACTTTTGACCTTCGTCGACCTCGGCGAGATTGCCGAGCTTTGCAAGCATCGCGACGAGCGCATCAACGCCGCCAAGGAGAGGCTGGCGTACGAGGTCACCGCGATCGTTCACGGCAAGGAAGAGGCGGACAAGGCGATGTCGCAGGCGCGCGCGGCGTTCGGGGGAGAGGGCGGCGAGATGCCGACCGTCACCGTCGGGGCGGGCGTCAACAACATCATCGACATCATGCTTGCCGCCAAGGTGTGCAAGTCCAAGAGCGAGGCGCGCCAATTGATCACAGGCGGCGGCGTCAAGATCGACGATGAAAAGGTGAGCGCGTTCGACTTTTGCGTCGACGACGCGCGTCTTGCGTCGGGCGTCGTGCTGCACAAGGGCAAGAAGTCGCACACGCGCATAGTGAGAGGATGACATCCTACCTCGGCGCGCAGGGCGAATTTGTCAGGGAGACGATCATCCGCAAGTCGCGTTTCATCACAAGGATAATCGGGGTGGAGAGTGAAGAGGACGCGGTCGCGGCGATCGCCGCGGTGCGCAAAAAGCACTCGGACGCGACGCACAATTGCTACGCGTACATCGCCGACGAGACGGGGCTTTGCCAGCGCTTTTCCGACGACGGCGAGCCGTCCGGTACGGCGGGGCTGCCAATGCTTGAGGTGCTCAAAAAGTTCGGCGTCGGCAAGACCCTCTCGGTCGTCACGCGATACTTCGGCGGTGTCAAATTGGGTGCGTCGGGGCTTGTCGGGGCATATTCCGGATGCGTTGCGGACGCGCTCAAAGAGGCGGGGCTCAAACGCTTTGTCGAGAGCGTGCTCGGCACGGCGGTCTGCCCCTATCCGCAGGCGGAAACGGTGGCGCGCGCGATAGCGAAAGCGGGCGGCGAGGTCGTCGGCATCGAGTATTCGGACGAGGTCGCGACGCGCTTTGCGATCCCGCTCGCGACAAAGGCGGCGCTCGATACGGCAATGCAGGCGCTGACGTCGAAAAATGTGCGGATAACCTACACGGGCACCGAATTTTTCGGCTACGACAACACGAAAACAATTACCTTGTAGAGGTGTTTTATGAAGATAACCAAAGCTGCAACATTGAAGCAAAAACCTGACTTCTCCAAGCTCGGGTTCGGCAAGTATTTCACCGACCACATGTTGGTGATGACATACGAGGGCGGCAAGTGGAGCGAGCCCGAGATCGTGCCGTATGCGCCGTTCGCGATGGCGCCGGCGACCAACGTGCTCCACTATGCGCAGAGCATCTTCGAGGGCGCGAAGGCGTACAAGAACGCCGAAGGCAAGATCACGGTCTTCCGCATCGACGACAACTTCGTTCGCATGAATAACTCCGCCAAGCGCATGTGCATGCCCGAGTTCGACGCCAAGGTCGTCAAGGCGGCGCTGTTCGAATTGCTCAAATTGGAGAAGGATTGGATCCCGACTCTTCCCGGCACCGCGCTCTACATCCGCCCGTTCATGTTCGCCAACGAAGAGGTGCTCGGCGTGCACGCCAGCCACAAGTACACCTTCTGCATCATCCTCTCGCCGGTCGGGTCGTACTACGCCAACGGGCTTGAGCCGACCAAGATCATGGTCGAAGAGACGCTTGTGCGCGCGTTCATCGGCGGCACGGGCGAGGCGAAGTGCGCCGGCAATTACGCGTGCTCGCTGATGGGCGGTGAGATCGCCAACCAAAAGGGCTACGACCAGGCGCTTTGGCTCGACGGCAAAGAGCACAAGTATGTCGAAGAGGTCGGCTCGATGAACATCTTCTTCGTGATCGGCGACGAGGTCGTCACCCCCGCGCTTGTCGGCAGCATCTTGCCCGGCATCACGCGCAACAGCTGCATTCAAGTGCTCAAAAAGTACGGCTACAAGGTCAGCGAGCGCCGCATTTCGATGGACGAGATCGTCGAGGCATACAACAACGGTACGCTCAAAGAGAGCTTCGGTTCCGGCACCGCGGCGGTCATCTCGCCTGTCGGCGTGATCGGATATCGCGGCAAAGACATGGTCGTCGGCGGCGGCAAGATGGGCGAGATCACGTCCTTCCTGTACGACAAGATCACCGGCATACAACAGGAGAAAGAACCGGACGAATTCGGCTGGGTCACTGAGGTTTGTTGACCGAACAGGCAGCCGTCTGCCGAAAAAGTTTTGATTTTGGTCAAAAGCGGATATGTCTGCCGAAGATAGAGAGTTTACGTTTACGGCTTTCGGCATAGCTTCTCCGCTTAGCTTCGATTCACTTCGCAAGGTGTTTGCATACGCAAGCACCTTGCTTGTTCATAGGCGCACGCAGAGAACTATGCCTGCGCCGATAAGAGAGAGTTTACGTTTCTTCGGCAGACGATTGATTTGTTTGCGTTGGTATAGAATGCAAATTGAAGTATGTATAGCCAAATATTAAACTTTCTTCGGCAGACAATGAAAGGAGCACTTCACTCAACAATATTTGGTAACCAAAAACTGTATCCGAATTCGCCGAAACGGGGTGCCCGTTACCCATCAGTCCCGCCGCTCGCGTTGCTCGCGAGGAGATAAGTGATTGCGAGGATGCAACGTGAAGCGTTGCTGTGTTCTAAGTGGTAATATAAAGCGGAATGCATTGCCGATCGAATTTTGAAAAAATATGGCGCCATCTCTTGACAAAAATTTCGCTTATCTTAAATCACGTTCAATCGAACCGAGCATTGCTTTCACCCCTTCCAAAGCCCGGCGCGCTATGCGCGCAAAGTTGGCATCATATCAAGCAACAATAGGGGAAAACAGGTTACGCAAAGAAGCGAATTAAAAGCTCTTATACTTGCACATAGTAAAACCGTATTGCAAAATCGAAAATACTTGTGCGTTGTCTCTTGACAAAAATTACGCGTATCTTAAAGATATACGGATTAGTGAGCAGAGCAAGAAACATCCAACTTGATTTAATATTGGCACAAAAGTAAATTGACCGCTGAGAAGAGATCCGAGCGAGAAACATTCCAGCTTGACCGCGGAGAAGCGAGCAGAGCGAGGAGCGTGCGGCTTTATCGCAGCGAGTGTACTTTATGTACAGGAGCAAGAAAAACGCAAACGCGACAAAGCTATGCGACGCTTATCCGCGGTCAAGCATTCCAGCCGAGGGGGATGAAGATGGAAGAAAAGACCTTCACCGCATATCTGTCCGTAAAACTCGCGATATAGTCCCCGACGACTCTGTCGAGAGGATAGTCGTCGAGCAAACCGCGGAAGAAGTCGGGCAATTTTTCGGGGTGGGCGCAAAAGTGCTCGAACAGCAATTTGAGCATGTCGAGCGTCTTTTTTTCTTCCCCCTTTGCGACGGGATTGGTGTAGACGCTGTCGAACATGAAGGAATGCAATTTGAGCGTCGCCTCGCGGAACTCGTCCGATTGTTTGACGTAGGGGCGGTCGTAGCTTGTCTCGACGAGGTCGGTGATCATCGCGTTGATACGGCCGCTCTTGGTGTCGCCAAGCACGGCGACGCAGTCGCGCGGCAGGTCGTCCGCGGTGAGGATGCCGGCGGAGATCGCGTCCTCTATGTCGTGATTGATATATGCGCAGCGGTCGGCGAATTTGACGACTTCGCCCTCGAGAGTGCAGGGAGTGCCGTCGAACTTGTGGTGGAGGATGCCGTCGCGCACCTCGTAGGTGAGGTTGAGCCCTTTGCCGTCGTTTTCGAGCAGTTCGACCACGCGCAGACTCTGTTCGTTGTGGCGGAATCCGCCCTCGATCAGTCCGTCGAGCACGCGCTCGCCGGCGTGCCCGAAAGGGGTATGCCCGAGGTCGTGACCGAGCGCGATCGCCTCGGTCAGATCCTCGTTGAGGCGGAGCGCCCTTGCGACCGAGCGCGCGATCTGCGCGACTTCGAGCGTATGGGTGAGGCGCGTGCGGTAGTGGTCGCCCTCGGGGGAGATGAAGACCTGCGTCTTGTGTTTGAGACGGCGGAACGCCTTGGAGTGGATGATGCGGTCGCGGTCGCGGACGAACTCGGTGCGCATAGGGCACGGCGCGAGGGGAGCGACCCTGCCGCGCGTATCCTTGGACTTGCAAGCGTACTTGCTAAAAAACATCTCTTCGCGGTCAAAGACCGCCTGTTTGCAATCGATCATACTTCAATTATATCGCAAAACGCGCGGGATGTAAAGGTTAATTTTATCTCAGGAGGATATCCGATTTAGATACACTGCAATGCTCATATCCGCAATATGCAAGCAATTTCATCACCGAATCATGAGCATTGTCTTATTTGATTGATTGGACGTTTCATCATTGTAGTATGGAACTTCTTTGCGTAAACTCACTTTGTCAACTCCTCGTACATTTTCATCAGCTCGGCGACACAGGCGCTTTCGGTGTTGAGTTTGCCCCAAAAGCCGTAAGCCTTCATGACAGCCTTGTCGTTTTGTTGGTGCGCTTTTCGCAATTGCGGAGGCATCGTCAATTCGTCGTAAAGATCGGCGAGTGAACTGTCGGGATAAAGCGCACGGGCGTCCAAAATCGCTTGTGCGGTTTTTTCTATCTCCGCCTTTTGCTCCTCTGTAGGAGAGGGCCACGGGAAGTTGTTGTAGACTATATCTTTTGAGTAACGATAGCGCATTTCCAATCTTCCGCAAACGGTGCGCATCCACGCCATATGAACATTTGAAGTCAGTACACCGAAGTGATATAGATCGGCGTTTGGAACGATAAGACATGCGTCGGAAGCTATTGTATATGAAGACTCAAAGCCTATCGGAACATATCTTCTGTTTTCAGACGATACGCGTGGCACAAGCAAATAATTCCCGTCTGTTGGCTGCGCAATTTGGCAAAATAGCGTTGGTGTCAATGCAAATTTGCGTGTAGCTTCCGCCTTACTGTTTTCACGAAACTTTTTGACTTTGGCGATTTTTTCCATTATCAGAGAGTGTTTTCGCAATTCATTTGGCGAGACACCAACCAACCAGAGGCACCACCGTGTTTTTTTATTGATAAATTCATGTGCTCCGATATATGGTCTGATCCACTTTGCGCAGCTCGGGTCGTGTTCGATCATCTGTTGCATTTCGTCATCGCTGACCGTGAAATTGGAACCGTCGCGCGGCATACTGCCGAAGAGCATAGGAGGCACGTCGCATAGCGGCGCGGAACGACTGTCGACAAACACGGTCGGAGCATCTGACAAATAAGAGTTGATATTATTGACTTTTCGAGAACGAAGATCGTCAAAAAGCAATTTTTCTTTTTTGTCAAGATACGAGAAACCAACGATTACGCAATGGACGTGAGCTTTGATATTCGCTTCGCTGTCCCAACGGAATGTGCGATAAGCGAAGAGTATTTTGATCCCCTTTTCAAACAATGGTTTCCACAGAGTAACTGCCTGTTGCCCTTGGCATATTGAGTTAGTAGAGACGAAAGCGGCAGTTATAGGTGTATTTTTTATGTATTCGGATGCCTTATAATACCATGCTGCCACATAGTCCATTTCTCCGACGCCTGAGACATCTCCTATAACGTCACGCATTTCCGTCTTTTGTTCTTTGGACATCATCATCCCTCCCAAAAACGGAGGATTTCCCATAATATAATTCAATTCCGCTTTTGGGATTACACTTTCCCAATCAAGTTGCAAAGCATTGCCTTCAACGATATGGGCATAGCTATGCAGCGGCAAAAAGTCAATATTGCTGTTGACTATCTCCTCGGTCTGTTGAAGCATTTGGCTTTCGGCAATCCAAAGAGCAGTCTTACTGACAGTGACCGCGAAGTCATTGATTTCAATCCCGAAAAATTGCTCGATTGAAACTTTGATTGGGTCGACAAGCCCCATGACAATCTGCATGCCGTTAAGCATTTTGAGCACCTCGTTTTCGAGGCGGCGGAGAGAGATAAATGTTTCGGTCAAGAAGTTGCCCGAACCGCAAGCGGGATCGAGGAATTTGAGAGAGGCGAGTTTATCTTGATAGTTTTTGAGTTTTTGTTCTCTGGTTTTGTCCGAAGCAATTGTTTTGATAGTTTCGAGTTCGTCACGCAAGTCATCCAAAAACAGCGGGTCGATGACTTTGTGAATGTTTTCGATGGAAGTGTAGTGCATGCCTCCCGACCGTCTCGTTTCGGGATTGAGCGTGCTCTCGAAAACTGCGCCGAAAATAGTAGGCGAGATTTCGCTCCAATCAAATTTTTCACTTGCATTGCGCAACAAAAGATCTACAATCTTAGGTGTGAATTGTGGGATCTCAATGTTTTCATCTGCAAACAGTCCGCCGTTTACATAGGGGAAGGACGCGAGTTCTTCATCCATATAAGGATCGTACGCTTTACGCGCCTGCTCGGTCATGTCGAGCACCTTGAACAGTTCGATCAATGCGCGGCGAACGGACTTGTAATCGTTGTCTGCGTAACTTTTTATATAATCATGGAATTTGGTGCGACTTCCGAACAATCCGCTATCTTCGGCGTAAAGACAAAAGACAATGCGAACGCACAGCATATTGAGACTTTTGAGTGATTTTTCGTTGTCCGGGTCGTTATATTGCGATAAGATAGCGTCGTAAAGTTCGCCGACCAATTCGCCGGCTTTGATTGATACCGCCATCTCTTTCTTGAAGGTGTCGCTTTCTTCATCGACCAAGAATTGTAATCGATAGTATTCTTTAGGCAGCTCCGAAAGCAATATGCTTTCAGGCTCGCTTTGCGGATTCTCCATATCGTAAATTAAAAATTCACGGAAGTTGCAAGTGACTATCCATCGAGGACGTTCGGAATACGGCAAGTCGGCAGAATAGCGTTTGGCTTGTTGAAACGGGGTGAGCAGAGAACCATCCGATTGCTTGATCGGTTTGCGAAGGTCTTTATCTGCGCTTTTTTGCTCGACGAGAACATGTGTCGAAGAGATTGTTCCGTCAATAAAACTCGTATGATCGAGCATGACTTTGTTTTCAAAGGTTATCAACTGCTCCGGTTTTTCCACGCCCAAAACGTCGCGCAAAAGAGTAAGCCAAAAAGATTGGCTTTCGCCTTTTTCATAGCCTTTGTCTTTCCAAAACTCCGCAAAATTTTTTACGGCAAGTTTTCTTTCTTTTTCACTTTGCGTCATTTGTCTACCCGATGAGTGATTTTGTTTATACAAGCATTATATCATCTCGTCAGGCTATTGCGCAATTACAAAAGGGTGAATGCTAAATAAATCAATCATTTTCCCGTTTGGCCGCACTTTAACGGCGTTTTAACCATTCGGCGCTATAATATCGTCGAAAACCGCAGCTTGTCGCGACCGCTTTTTGTTTACTTTGCGCGCGCAATATGATATAATATCGCAAAACGGTCAAAATAAAGGAGACGGAAATGAAAAAGAAGGTTATTTACAGTGCGATCCAGCCCTCGGGCATCATGACCCTCGGCAACTATATCGGCGCGGTAAATAATTGGCGTGCGATACAGGCGGATGGCGGCAACGAGTGCATCTTCGCGCTTGCCGACCTGCATACGATCACTGTGAGGCAGGAGCCGCAAAAATTGCACGGCAACACGATGAGCTTTCTCGCTCTTTTGCTCGCGGCGGGCATCGACCCCCTAAAGAGCGTGCTCTACATTCAGTCGCACGTCCACGAGCATGCGGAGCTTGCATGGCTGCTCAATTGCTACACCTATGTCGGCGAGATGAACAGGATGACCCAATTCAAGGACAAGTCCGCAAAGCACGCCGACAACATCAATATGGGCTTGATGGACTATCCGGTGCTGATGGCGGCGGACATTTTGCTCTACAAGACGGACGCGGTGCCCGTCGGCGTCGATCAGATGCAGCACATCGAGATCGCGCGCGACATCGCCGAGAGGTTCAACAACATCTACGGCGACACATTTGTCATCCCCGAGGGCAGGCTGACCAAGACGGGCGCGAAGATCATGAGCCTTCAAGAGCCGACCGTCAAGATGAGCAAGTCCGACCCCAACCCCAACGCGGTGATAAGCGTGCTCGACAGCGCGGACGAGATCTCCAAAAAGATCAAGCGCGCGGTCACCGACAGCGGCTCCGAGATCGTCTTCGATCCCGAAAACAAGCCGGGAGTGAGCAATCTGCTCAGCATTTTGGCTGCCGCCGAGGGCAAGAGCATAGAAGAGGAAGTGGAGCGCTTTGTCGGCAAGATGTACGGACATCTCAAAGTCGCGTGCGCCGAGGCGGTCGTCGAGATGCTTCGCCCCTTCCGCGAAAAGTACGATTCGCTGATGGCGGAGCCTGACAGACTGCTGTCGATCGCGGCGTTCGGCGCAATGAGAGCATCGAGGATCGCCGGCGAGACCCTCAAAGAGGTCAAGACAAAGATAGGATTGGTGCTCTGATGTTCGGATACGTCGTCCCCGACAAGCCCAACATGTTCATCAAGGACTTCACGATGTATCGTGCGTTCTATTGCGGCTTGTGCAAGACGATCGGCAAAAAGTGCTCGCAGTCGATGCGCTTTTTCACCAACTACGACATGACCTTTTTTGCGGCGCTGCTGCACGCGGTCAGAGGCGAGCAGGTCGAGATCCGCAACGAGGTGTGCATCCTCAATCCGGTGCGCAAAAAGTCGGTCGTCGCCGTCGACCGCAGCATGATCGACGCGATGAATCTCAACACCATCTTGGGACATTGGAAGGTCGTCGACGACATCGAGGACAAGGGCGGAGTCGCGCGCAGAATTTTGGACTCTGTGATGATAAAACGCCACTATCGCAAGGCGTGCAAGGCGATGCCCGAGGTCGCCGCGGCGGTCGAAAAGGGCTACCGCGAGCTTGCCGAAAGAGAGAGAGAGGGCTGCGCTTCGCTCGACATCGCGGCGCATCCGTTCGCAGAGATGATGAAGGAATGTACGCGCTTGATCTTGGGCGACGACTATCAAGAAGCGATCGGAGAGATGATGTATTGTCTCGGCAAGTGGGTCTACTTCGCCGACGCGATTGACGACGTCGAAGAGGACGCCAAAAAAGGCGAATACAACTGCATGCTGGTCGGGTATGACTTCAAGGACAGGGCGACCTTCCTTGCCGACCGCAAGGATATGATCACCTTCGCTCTCGAGGACAGCTATCGAGGGGTGAACGAAGCGTTCGACAAGGTCGAGCTCAAAGCGTTCGAAGGTGTGATCACGAATATCATCTGGTACGGTCTCAAAGAAAAGACCGCAGAATTGTTAAGGAGGACGACCAAGTGCAAAAGGACCCGTATTTGATCTTGGGACTTAAAGACGACGCGACCCAACAGCAAGTCGAGGACGCCTACCGCGCTCTCCGCAAGGAGTACGAGGAGAAGTGCTTTGCCGAGGGCGAAGAGGGGGCGAGGGCGGCGCGCAAGCTGACCGAGCTCGACCAGGCGTACAACGACTGTCTGGAAGATCTGCAAGACCGCGTCAAGATCTCCGATTTCGGCAACGTGCTCAAACACGTCGAGGCTTTGATCAAAGAGGGCAAGCTCGACGACGCACAGGACGCGCTCGACAAGGTCGAGCCTCGCGACGGCGAGTGGCACTACATGCAGGCGCAGATCTACTATCGCCGCAATTGGCACACCGAGAGCAAGAACCAGCTTGAGATCGCGCTTGCGCTCGAGCCGAACAACGAGAAGTTTCAACGCACCTACAAGCGCCTTGTCGACATGCTGAAGGGCGCGAACAGAGGCGCGGCGCAGGGCGGCGCGGCGGGACAGCAACAGCAGGCGCGCGGCGGCTATGCCGACACGCGCGGCGGATACACCCGTCCGGCGAACGGCGGGTCGAGCAGTCTCGACGCTTGCTGCAACACATGCTCGACGCTGATCTGCTGCGATTGTTGCTGCGAGTGCATGGGGGGAGACCTGATCCCCTGCTGCTGACATGAGACGCGGAAGGACAGCGAATACACGCCGCCGCAGCGAGATGATCGCGCTGTCCGCGGTCGGTTGCGCTATGGCGGCGATCGCCGTCGTCGTGCAGGCATATGTTCCTGTCAGCGTCGCGCTCAACGTGGTCGCGGCGCTCTTTGTCGCCTTGCCGCTGACGCGCGGATATTGGGGCGGCGCGTTGCTCGCGTACGTCAGCGCGGCTTTGATAGGCTTTTTCACAGTCAACATTCAGGCATTGCCTTTCATCCTTTTGTTCGGACCGTACACGGTCGTGATGTGGCTTCTCGACTTCAAGTTTTACGAGTTCCCCAAGCTGCCCAAGTGGGCGAAGATCGTCATCATAACTCTTGTCAAGATAGGATATTTCTTCTTGATGTTTTGGGCGTGTCTGCAATTGATGCAGGTCGTCGTCGCCGACATAGAGCTGTTCGGATTTGAGTGGACGTACCCCGTGCTGTATGCGGTCGGTTTTGCGCTTTTCTGTCTCTACGACCCGCTGTTCAGATGGGTGTACCGCTGCATGATCACGCTGATCTCGCGCCACGTCAAGACTCCGCCGAGTCAGCCTCGCGCGGACGCGGCGCAACCGCAAAAAACGCAAGACGTGTTCGACGAAACCGATTCCGAACGCGGAGAGGAAGAGGGCGAAAAGCCCGACGCTCCGACGGACGGCGGCTCGGACGGCACGGACAATGCCGGCACGGACGGCGGTGACGCATGAGAGCGGACAGGGACGGCGAGAGGGCGCGCAAGTTCTCGCGCCGCAGTCTGCGCGCCGGGATAGTTTGCGCGGTCTCGTTTGCGGTGATAATTTTATGCGTGATCTTGGAGCGCGTCGACGGCGTCGCCGAGTGGGGCGCGCGCCACATCTCGCGCCCGATAGTTTGGCTGTTGGGGCACATCACGTCCGCATTTCCGTTTTCGCTGTTTGAAGTTTTCGTTGCGATCGCCGTCGCCGGCGCGCTGAGTTTGATCGTCGTCGCGATCGTCTATTGCGCCAACGGCTTTTTGCGGCGCGGACTGTCGCATCTTTGCGTGCTCGCCGCGGTCGCGTTTTCGGTCGGAGCGGTCTATACCGTCTGCACCGGGTTCAACTACTACCGTGATCCCGCGCCCGTCCCGATGGCGGAACAGGGCGAATATACCGCCGCCCAATACGCCGAGGTCGGCGAGATGTTCTTTGACGAATTTGCCGAGCTTTTGTCCGAGGCGGAGATAGACGAAGAGGGCGACTTGGTCTCGCCGTATACGCCCGATGAGCTCGCGCGCGTGCTTCAAGAGGAGATGAAGAGGCTGGACGACCCCTCGTTCGGCGGCTATTACAGCAATTACACGCCTCATTTCAAGTCAATGCTCGCGTCCGAATTTATGAGTCAGCTCAACTTGACGGGCATCACGTTCGTGCCGTTGGGCGAGGCGAACGTCAACGTCGACGTGCCGACCTATCAATGGGTGACGACCGCCGCGCACGAACTCATGCACGCAAAGGGAGTGATGAACGAGGGCGAAGCCAATCTCGTCTCCTATTGGCTGCTGATGACGTCGGAAGACGACTTTTTGCGGCTGTGCGCGATGATCAGGATCGCGCCCAATCTCATCTCTCTCGCGCCTCCGGACGGCGGCGCGACGTCCGGCGAGTGGAGAGAGGCGATCTATGCCGCCGGCTACGGCGAAATCGTCGAGTACAATTCAAAGTATTGGTCGCGCTTTGACGCACTGGGCAAACTCTCGAATTTTTTCAATGACATCTACCTCAAATTCAGCGGTTTGAGCGGCACGAACAGCTACAACGACGGCGCTCAATTCGACGGCGAGCAAGTTCCCGTCGTCGACGACGAGGGCAATCAGGTCGTCGACCCCGACACCGGCGATCCGCTTTGGGGCTATCAGATCACCGCGCATTCGTCGATCCAACGTTTCGTCGCAAAATATTATTTGGGATGAGCGCGCAACACAGGCGCTCGCGCCGCTTTTTTGAGCGTTCAACGCCAATTTTAAGCAATTGTTCGGGCAGTTTTGCGCCAAAAGAACAAAAATCGATAAAATATTGACAAATTATACGAGAAATGCTCGTAAGGCTAGACATTCGGGTAGAATATTCTTTATAATTATGATATGGAAAATTTGGGTGAGAAATTGAAATCGCTCCGCATCGACCGCGGTTGGACCCAAAGCAAGATGGGGGAGTTGCTCTCGGTATCGCAAGATACGGTGTCGTTGTGGGAACGCAACAAGAGTTTGCCCGATCTCGGCGCAGTGGTTCGCATTTGCAACGAGTGCGGCGTCTCCGCCGATTGGCTGTTGGGGCTGGAAGAGGATTGACTTTGCCGGCGCGCGTGCGCGCATGGTGAGCATCGCACACTTTCGACCGACTTGACGCGCGGTCGATTTTTAATGCCGCCAAGACGCATCCGAGCTTTGCGCGGTCGACGTCGACAAGAAAACGTACAAGAAAACATATAAGAAATCATATAAGTAATGAAGATTCGTCCGGACAAAGCGGCAAGTTGTCCGCAAATATATTGTCGATGCAAATGTTGTCGGCTCTTTCAAAAAATCAATATTTTTGTTGTAAAATCGTTGACAAACCCTCCGCCTTTTTGTATATTGATAGTGTCGAATGCGGAGAGGTACCGCATTGACGAACAAGACAAGATCAGACGAGACAGGAGTAGACAAGAATGGCACAGGAATACGTTTTTCGATGGTGACGTTCGGCATTGTCTGCCGGGCGGTTTTTGTTTTTCGCACCGCTTGAGTTTGCAAGGCTTTTTTGCCGCAACGGACGCTGTCCGCACGCGCTTTGCGCACAAAACAACGGAGAAACCACTATGAAAGAGAAAATCCCTTACAAAATATATTTGAGCGAAGACGAGATCCCCAGGCAATGGATCAACGTCAAGGCGTTCATGAAAGAACAGCACGCGCCCTTCCTCAATCCGGCGACGGGCAAGCCGTGCACCAAGGACGATCTGCGTCCCGTGTTTTGCGACGAGCTGATCGATCAGGAGCTCGATTGCACGCACAAGTACATCGACATCCCCGAGGAGATCGTCGACTTCTACAAGATGTACCGTCCCTCGCCGCTCGTTCGGGCATATGTGCTCGAAAAGGCGCTCGGCACGCCGGCGAAGATCTACTACAAGTTCGAGGGCAACAACACCAGCGGCTCGCACAAGCTCAACAGCGCGGTCGCGCAGGCGTACTACGCAAAGAAACAGGGCATCACGTCCGTCACCACCGAGACGGGCGCAGGACAATGGGGCACCGCGCTCTCGATGGCGTGCGCGTTCTACGGGCTTGACTGCAAGGTCTATATGGTCAAGACCTCGTCCGAGCAAAAACCGCACCGCAAAGAGGTGATGCGCACCTACGGCGCGACAGTCATCGCGTCGCCGTCAGACACAACCGAGGTCGGGCGCAAGATCCTCGCCGAACATCCCGGCACCGGCGGCTCGCTGGGCTGCGCGATCTCCGAAGCGATCGAGGTCGCGACCCATACTCCAAATTGCCGCTATGTCTTGGGCAGCGTGCTCGATCATGTGCTTTTGCATCAATCGGTGATCGGTCTTGAAGCAAAGGCGGCGCTCGACAAGTACGGCGTCACGCCCGATCTGGTGATCGGATGCGCGGGCGGCGGCTCCAACCTCGGCGGACTCATCTCGCCGTTCATGGCGGACAGGCTCGAGGGCAAGACAAACACGCAATTCCTCGCGGTCGAGCCGGCAAGCTGCCCGTCGCTGACGCGCGGCGTCTACGCCTACGACTTCTGCGACACCGGCAAGACGACGCCGCTCGCGAAGATGTACACTTTGGGCAGCGGCTTTATGCCGTCTCCCAACCACGCCGGAGGTTTGCGCTATCACGGCATGAGCCCGGTCGTCTCCAAGCTCTATCACGACGGCTACATCAAGGCTGTCTCCTACGAGCAGACGGCGGTGTTCGAGGCGGCGGAAAAGTTCGCCCGCACCGAAGGCATCTTGCCCGCACCCGAGTCTTCGCACGCGATTAAAGCCGCGATCGACGAGGCGCTGCGCTGCAAAGAGACCGGCGAAGAAAAGGCGATCTTGTTCGGCTTGACCGGCACCGGCTACTTCGACATGACCGCCTACAAGGCGTTCAACGACGGCACGATGACGGACTACGTTCCTACCGATGAAGACCTTGCCCGCGGTTTTGCGTCGTTGCCCAAGGTCGAGGGGTGAAGGCGGCGTTTTGACGGCATATATGCGAAATACGCTCCGCCGCGCGCCGAAGTAAACGGGGCGGGACTGCCAAGACAAAACGCTTGCGTCAAAACAGTTACCGACGACAAAGCGACAGCAAAAACGCTGTCGCTTTTTTGTCGGCTTGCGCATACGTTTCGCACGATAGGACCGACGGACGCGGACATTTGCGCGTTTCGCAAACGACAATCTGGCGCGGCATCCGTTTCGCCGAGGAACTGTCTGCGTCCGCAAAAGCATATGCTGTTTCGGGCGCGGTCTTACGGGCAAATGCATGCCGCCGGACGGAGCAGCGAAATCAAAATTTTGTGCGGATAGACGCGCTGAAATATGCTTTGCGCACGAAGGTGTGCCCTTGAACGGAAACGCGCTTTCCTAAATCGTCGAAGCGATCGAAAAAGTGGGACATTGACGGAATAGGCAGCGAAAACATTTTACGCCCGGTGGTGCGTCCCCGGACAAATGCGCTCTGCTAATGCGCGCGCGGTCAAAGTTACGGAAAGCCGGCATCGGAGCGATCGCTTTGTCTCTTTGAGGACAGCGAAAGACCGTGCGGGCGGAATGTAACCGCAGTCTCGGCGCGCTCAAAAGACGCACGCGAGCGATCGTATAAATTTTACAAAAAATATGCGTGCAACCTCTTGACAAATTTTTTAGGCGGAACTATAATATGCGCGGATCAAGGGAAGGACGCTTGATCCGGACAACTTAATAAGGAGGTGAGTGTATGAAATTTATGCGCACTCTCGTCAAGTACGTCAGAGAGCACGGGCTTTACATCAAGCTCTGGTAAGGGGACGACGTACGAAAGTTGTGAGGCAATGTCTTTACGGACATTGTATTTTTTTGCCTTTTTTTATTTTTTCAGGGGACACCCGAAAATAACGCTCCGCTGCTTTGAGGGGGCACCCTTTAAGTTCCGCGCTCCATTTGGGGCGCGGACTTTTTCACCGCTTTGGACGGATCCTTTGCAATCTTTTACGCCGTCTGTCTCTTGCATACCGGCAGGTAAGCGGCGTTCCACACGGCGCAAAATCTTAGCAAAATCTCTCGCCCAAAGCTACTTGGTTCTATCTGACAAATTAGTCTGCTTCAATCAGAAATTATATGGTTTAGCGGCGAACCGGTTCCCCGGGGTACTCCCCCTCCGACACGACAAGCGCTCGCTCACCGCTCGCGGTCGTGCAAAGTGCCCTCGTCGAAGAGCGCGGTCATTCGACGAGGGCGTTATCGTATCTCGCCCAAGCGCGGTTGGGCGAGTAATCGATAATTTGCTTTCTTAACGAAAGTTTGTCTTTAGCTTTATTATGCCGCTTTTAGGGGCAACTCAAAAAATAACGTTTTTCATACTCGCTATTTTCGGTTTTCGCCGCGTGGCGGCAGCAGAGTTGGGGGAAGTTGCTTTGTGCTCTTGATCGCGGCTTCGGTTTGAGCGGTATTATGGGAATGTTGCACTGGGTTGTTTGAAGACAAGCAGGGGGAGGGGCGATAGGCGAGAGGACTCGCGGCAAAAGTTATCTCGGAAAAGTTTTTCGATCGGAGATTTTTTATGCGGTAAAAATATTTTTTTTGTTTGAAAAAGATTGATATTTTCATGCTTTTATGCCGCAATGCTGTGCGGTAGTTCGACGTATTATCAATGTATATCAATTTATTTCGAATATAATATGATATCTTTACACGCGGAAACGACGAAAAGCTTGTCCAAAAAATCCATAAAAATTTTTGCCGAGGGTATTGAAAAACGCTTTACTTTATAGTATAGTATATACATAAAAAGTAATACAAGGCGCGCAAGGATGAACGCATATATCGTCGTTATATTTATTTTGGCATTGTGCTACACCTTCTACATGGGGTTTTCGGACGGTGCAAACGCCGTCGCGACTTGCGTTGCCACAAGGGCGATTCAGCCGCGCTATGCGATCGCGATCGCGGGCGTAGTCAAGTTCGTCGCGCCGATCGTGATATGTTATTTGCTCGGCAGCGACAGCGTTGCGCGTACGGTCGGCAGTCTTGTCAAGTCGGAGGCATTCGATGGCATCGATCCCAAGGCAGGGTTCATATTCTTGCTTTCGGCGATGATCGCGGCGCTCGGGTGGTCGGTGATATGCGTGCTCTTGTCCGTGCCCAACAGCACTTCGCACACGCTGCTCGGCGGCATAGTCGGCGCGGCGATCGCGATGTTCGGCTTTGGGCTTGTCGACTGGACGATGGTCGGGCTGAGGGTCATTTTGATGGTGTTTTTGACGCCCGTGATCTGCATAGCGGTCGGCTTTTTGCTCAGCAAATTGTTTCGCGTGATATGCGCGAGGATGGACCGCAGCGTCAAGAAGGCGTTCAGGGCTATGCAGGTGGTCAACGTAGTTCTGCTCAGCACGTCCATTTCGATCAACAACGTGCAAAAGGCGATGGGCATCTATCTGCTTGCTCTCGTCGTATGCGGCGGAGCGGACGGGGCGACCTATCAATTTGAGTTCTGGACGGTCGGGGTGTTGTCGCTGGCGATCATGCTGGGGCTTTTCCTGGGCGGCTACAAGCTCATCTACACGGTCGGCAAGCGCATCTATCGCTTAGGGACGCTGCAATCCTACGTCGCGCAATTGTCGACGGCGGTGGTCGCGTTCACCTGTACGTTCACCGGCATCCCGGTCAGCACGGGGCAGGTCGTGTCGTCGAGCATAATCGGCGTGGGCATCGCGGACAAAGTCAGCGCGGTGCATTGGAACGCCGCGGGCAAAATATTCACATCGTGGATCTTGACCTTCCCGGTCGCCGCATGCATAGGCGCGTTTGTCTGTGCGGTGCTGGGTTGGATAGTGTTGTGAGGAGGAGATATGAGCATTTTTCGCAAAAAGGTAGATTTTTTTGAGTTGTTGGGCAAACAGTGCGCCGCGATGGTCGGCGGTATGCGCGCGCTGTACGACTATTGCACGACGTGCGACGAAAAGTTCGGCGACGACGTGATCAAGATAGAGGACGAAGGCGATATGATCCGCCGCGTGTTGATCGACGAGCTCAACAAGACGTTCATCACGCCGATGGAGCGCAACGATCTGTTCGACCTTTCGCGCCAATTGGACGAGATCCTCGACTACGCAAAAACCGCGGTCGACGAGACGCGTCTTTTCGGCATCAAGCCCAACGAGGACATGGTAAAGATGGTGTCCATACTTCTCGACATAACGGTGCACATTCAAAAGGCGGTGGGCAACATGTCCGGGTACAAGTCTATCGCGCGCGACGAGGCGATCAAGGTCAAGGGGTTGGAGAACAAGGTCGGCGCGGCGTACTACAAGGCGCTTGCGCGGCTGTTCGACACCGAGGACATACACGGCATTTTCAAGTACCGCGAGATCTACCGCCACCTCAACACGACGGCGGACGTCGCGGACAGGGCGATGGACTCGCTTTTGGACGCGCTGTTATCGCTGTAAAAAAAGTTGTTGACAAAAGTCGCGTTTTGCGATATGATGTATAAAACGGAATAGGCGCAGAAGAGGATCAGTAGCCTCGACGATGTCTTCAGAGAGCCGCGGTTTGGTGCGACGCGGCGGCAGGATCGCGGTGAACTCGCCTCGGAGCCACAGGGGTGAAGTCAGTAGCCTTTGTCGGGTCAGCCCGTTACAGCTGTCGAGGTTCTTCGGGAGCGGCTCGTTCCCCGAGAACGAAAAAGAGTGGTACCACGGGCGCGGCTTCGTCTCTTGACGACGCCGCGATTTTGTTTTACGGGAGGTAAGCACATGAAGAATTGGCAGAAGTATTCCAAAGGTTATTTCATGCCCCCATATCCTTGTTTGGATTGGGTCAAAAAGGACAGTGTCGACAAGGCGCCGATATGGTGCAGCGTCGATCTTCGCGACGGCAATCAAGCGCTGGTCGTGCCGATGAGCCTTGAACAGAAATTGGAGTTCTTCACCTTTTTGTGCAAGATAGGATTCAAGGAGATTGAGGTCGGATTCCCCGCGGCGAGCGAGACGGAATACGAATTTTTGCGCGAGTTGATCGAGAGGGACATGATCCCCGACGACGTCGCGGTACAGGTGTTGACGCAGTCGCGCGAACACATCATCAAAAAGACGTTCGACGCGTTGGCGGGTTGCAAAAACGCGATCGTACATCTGTACAACTCGACGTCCGTCGCCCAGCGCGAGCAGGTGTTCAAAAAGCCCAAGGACAAGATCACCGAGATCGCGGTGACCGGCGCGAAGATGGCGATGGAGTTCGCCGAAAAGACGCCGGGCAACTTCCGCTTTGAGTATTCGCCCGAGAGTTTCACCGGCACCGAGCCGGAGTATGCGGCGGAGATCTGCAACGCGGTGCTCGACGTATGGCGCCCGACCGCGGAGCGCAAGGCGATCATCAATCTGCCGGTCACGGTCGAGATGTCCATGCCGCACGTCTACGCCCAGCAGGTCGAGTATATGTGCAAGGAGCTCAAAGGCAGAGAGAACCTCATCATCTCGCTGCATCCGCACAACGACAGAGGCTGCGCGGTCGCCGATTCGGAGATGGGTTTGCTCGCCGGCGGAGACCGAATCGAGGGAACTTTGTTCGGCAACGGCGAGCGCACCGGCAACGTCGACATCGTCACGCTCGCGATGAACATGTTCTCGCAAGGCGTCGACCCGGGGCTTGACTTCTCGGATATGCCCTCCGTCTGCGAAGAATATGAAAAGGTCACCGGCATGCCCGTCGGCGACAGACAGCCGTATGCGGGCAGGCTCGTGTTCGCGGCGTTCAGCGGCTCGCACCAGGACGCGATCGCGAAGGGCATGAATTGGCGCAGGGACAAAAAACTCGAAAAGTGGACTGTGCCCTATCTGCCCATCGATCCGCACGACGTCGGGCGCACCTACGACGCGGACGTCATCCGCATCAACAGCCAGTCGGGCAAGGGCGGCATCGGCTATCTCATGGAAAACACTTTCGGCATCGTCCTGCCGCAAAACATGCGCGAGAGCTTCGGCTATCTCGTCAAATCGGTGTCCGACCACGCGCACAAAGAGCTCAAACCGGAAGACGTGTTGCAGGTGTTCAACGACAGCTATGTCAACCTGACTTCGCCGATCAAATTGTATGAGCACCACTACGAACAGCGCGACGGCATCAAGGCGCGCGTCACCGTCGAGTACAACGGCGAGATCGTCGAACTGAAAGGCGAGGGAAACGGCAGATTGGACGCCGTCAACCATGCGCTCGCGAGCATCGTCGGCAAGGAGTTCACGATCGAAGAATATCAAGAGCACGCTCTCAGTTCGACCTCGAAATCGCAAGCCGTCGCCTACGTCTGCATATCTCACGACGGCGGCAAAAAGACGTGGGGCGTAGGCATCCACAACGACATCATTGCGGCGTCCGTAGCGGCGTTGGTGTCCGCCGTTAATAATATGTTGACCGCGCAAGCGGGCAGGTGAACAAGGTTTTGAGCGGACCTTTTGCGCGCATACTTCGTCTTGCCCCTTGCTAAGACCGCAGAGGGTATTGAGCTTCGGGGACGCGACTCGTCTGCGCGCAAAATTCCTCGCTCAAAACTGCTTCGCACCGACAAATAAACGACAGCAAAACTGCTGTCGTTTTTTGTCGGCTTGCTCACCTGCCCGTTGCGCGGTCTTTTTTTGGGCTTTGTTCAATGACAGGCAGGCAAGGAGCAGATCTTTTTCGCTCATACCGCGTCGCACCTGAGGTTCAAGACCGCAGAGGGTATTGCCCATTTCAGTTCCGCGCTCCCTTTGGGGCGCGGCTTTCATTCACCGCTTTGGCGTCAAACGGCGAATAACGGCACATCTTGGCGTCTCATCTGCGCGTCTCGGGCGCGGTCACGGGCAGGAGCCCGGTTGGGCCGCGCCTCTCGCGCTTGTTCGCCGCCAACCTGCACCGTTCTTCGCCGTTTGATAAAACTCGTTTGGGCATCTTTGCGCCTCTCGGAACGCTCAGGTACCATTGAGGTACACCTCGCAACCCTTTCGGCGCAAATCTGCACCAAGTCGCTCGCTTAAAGCTGCTTGGTTGCGTTTATCTAATCGGTTCTTTGACAGCTATTTATAAGTTTACTATCCGCATATTAAAGGTCAAAACGAAGGTTACTTTTATGGACAAAGTCACAACCGCGCAAATTCATCCCGAAATAGCGTGCTCAAAACTGCTACGCACAGACAAACAAACGACAGCAAAACTGCTGTCGTTTTTTGTCGGCTTGCTCATCTGCCCGTTGCGCGGTTATTTTGGGCGTGGTTCTATGTTGTTACAAGTATAAGCGCGCGATGACAGCGCGCTTCCTCAGCGTTGCCGAGGGCAACATTTCACGCTTGCGCGATGCGCAAGCATTTCACACGGCGGTCAAACGGCCGCCGTATTTCACGTTTGCGCGACAGCGCAGACATTTCACCGCCGGGCGCAGCTTGCCCGGCTTGCTCATCTGCCCGTTGCGCGGTCTATTTTTGGGCTTGGTTGAGGCATAATAATAAGGAAAATAAATAATCTGTACCAAAAAGAACCGATTAGATAAACAGTACCACGGAGTATCGGACGAGCGATTTTCGAAGATTTTGCGCCGTGTGGAACGCCGCTTACCTGCCGGTATGCAAGCGACACACGGCGCAAAAGGGCGAAAATGAGCTTTATCAAGCGGCAAAGAATGGTGCAGGTTTGCGGCGAACAAGCGCGAGAGGCGCGGCCCAACCCGGCTCCTGCCCGTGACCGCGCCCGAGACGCGCTGATGAGACGCTAAGATGTGCCATTATTCGCCGTTTGACGCCCAAGACGTGAATGAATGCCGCGCCGCAAAGCGAGCGCGGAACAGAGAAGGCGCGCTTCCGTAACGTTGCCGAGGGCAATATTTTGCGCTCGCTTTACTTGTATGTGCCGTTGTGCTATAATCATGGCGTATGTACATAGACAATGCAAGGCTGCCCAAGGGTATCTTGGGGCGGATAATGTTGACGAGGATGAATCGCGGCACGCACGCGCGGCTTGCCGAGTGGGCGCTGGGGCTTTTCGATCAAGGCGAGAGGATATTGGACGTCGGTTGCGGCGGAGGCGCTAACATCGCGCGAATGCTTGCGCGCGGAGGCAAGGTGTATGGGCTTGACTATTCGCCTGTCAGCGTGAGCAAGAGCGCGCGGCACAACCGCAAGGCGGTCAAAGCCGGCAGATGTGAGATCGTGCGCGGCGACGTGACGGCGATGCCGTTTGACGATTGCGCGTTCGATATGGTGACCGCGTTCGAGACGGTCTATTTTTGGCAGCCGATAGAGGCTGCGTTTGCCGAGGTGTACCGCGTGCTCGAAGAGGGCGGAAGGTTCGGCGTGTTCAACGACGCGGACGGCAGCGGCGAGCCGAGCGAGAACGCCAAAAAGCTGAATTTGAGGATCTATACTCCCGAGGAACTGACAGAGTTGATGAAGGGTGCGGGGTTTGACGGAGTCGAGACGCACCGCAGAGGCAAATTCATCGCGGTGATCGGCAAAAAGTGCGTCAAGTGAGCGTCGCTTGCGCCGCAGTCAGATCGGCGGCAGACGGACGCCGAAGAAAGTTGTGCAGTTTTATTATCGATTAGTATCAATTAGTATCAAGTATTTTTAATGACAAATGCTTGCGTAGGGCAAAATGCGCGACCGTCGGGAATTGACGCAAGCGCGGAAAGATTCATTGTTTTGCGCTTAAATTTTTGCGTGAGCACGCGCGCATTTTCTTGCAAAATCTTTTACGTTGTAATAAAATATACGCATAATCTTTTTGCATGAGGCTAAACACATATGATAGTCATTTTGAAACCAAACACCCCCAAGAGCGAGATCGACGCGCTGATCGACAAGATCACCGGGTTCGGAGTTCAGGTCAGTCCGGTCATCGGCACCGAATTGAGCATACTCGGTCTTGTGGGCGACACCAGCAAGATAGATCCGACGCAGATCGAAGCCAACCGCAACGTGGACAAGGTGCTCCACGTCGCCGAGCCGTTCAAGAAAGCCAACAAGATGTTCCACCCCATGCCGACCGTCGTCGATGTGGGCGGAGTCAAGGTCGGCGGCAAGCAGCTCGCGATCATTGCGGGACCGTGCTCGGTCGAGACGGAGGCGCAGATCGTCGGCGTCGCCAAGGACGTCAAAGCGGCGGGCGCGAACATGCTGCGCGGCGGCGCGTTCAAGCCGCGCACGTCCCCATATGCGTTCCAAGGTTTGAAGTATGAGGGGTTGGAGCTGCTCAAAGAGGCGCGCGAGGCGACGGGGCTTCCCATCGTCACCGAGATCATGTCGCCGTACGACATCGACAGGTTCGTGCAGGACGTCGACGTGATACAGGTGGGAGCGCGCAACATGCAGAACTTCGATCTTTTGCGCCTTTTGGGGCAGACGCGCAAGCCCATCTTGCTCAAACGCGGACTTTCGGCGACGATCGAAGAGTGGCTGATGGCTGCGGAGTACATCATGGCGGGCGGCAACGAACAGGTCATCCTCTGCGAGAGGGGCATCCGCACGTTCGAGACATACACGCGCAACACGCTCGATCTGAGCGCGATCGTCGCTGTCAAGAATCTGTCTCATTTGCCCATCATCGTCGATCCGTCGCACGCTACCGGCAAGTGGTGGATGGTCGAGCCTTTGGCTCGCGCCGCGGTCGCGGTGGGCGCGGACGGTCTGATCATCGAGGTGCACAACGACCCCGCGCACGCGCTGTGCGACGGCAATCAATCGATCAAGCCGGCGGTCTTTGCCGACGTGATGAAGCAGATCAAGGGCATCGCCGACGTCGTCGGCAGAGAGGTCTGAGATGAAGACGCTGAGGGTCGGTCTCGGCGAGCGCAGCTATGACATCGTCTGCGAGCGCGGCATCTTGTCGCGTGTCGGCGAGGTGGTCGCGCCGCTCGGCAGGGCGGGGCGCAAGGCGTTCGTGCTGACCGATTCCAATGTCGCGCCGCTGTGGCTGGGCAAGACGGTCGCGTCGCTCAAAGCGGCGGGGCTGGATGTGTCGTCGGGCGCGCTTCCGGCGGGCGAGCCGACCAAGCGGTTCGATTCGCTGATGACCGTCTACTCGATGTTCGCCCAAAGCGGGCTCACGCGCAGCGACGTTGTGATCACGCTGGGCGGAGGGGTGATAGGCGACCTCGGCGGCTTTGCCGCGGCGACCTATCTCCGCGGTCTCGACTTTGTGCAGGTCCCGACGACGCTGCTCGCGCAGGTGGATTCGGCAGTCGGCGGCAAGGTCGCGGTCGATCTGCCGTGGGGCAAAAATTTGGCGGGCGCGTTTTGGCAGCCCAAGGCGGTGGTCGTCGATCCCGACGTGCTGGATACGCTGTCGGACGAATTTTTTTCGGACGGCATGGCGGAGGTGATCAAGTACGGCTGCATCCGCGACAAGGGGCTGTTCGAGAGGCTGGACGAGGCGGGCTCGCGCGAGAATTTGCGCGAGCATATCGACGACGTCGTGATGCGCTGCTGTGACATCAAGCGCGTCGTCGTCGAGCGCGACGAGCGCGACACCGGCGAGAGGATGCTGCTCAATTTCGGGCACACCTACGGGCACGCTCTCGAAAAATTTTACGACTACAAAAAGATATCGCACGGCGCGGCGGTCGCGGTCGGCATGCGCACGATCTGCGAGATCGCCGAGCGAAAGGGGCTGACCGCCCCGGGCTGTGCGGCAAAGATAACTTCGCTTTGCAACAAATACGGTTTGAGTTGCAGAGACGACGCGCCCTACCGCGAGGTGATCGGCGCGATCAAGGGCGACAAAAAGAATTTGAACGGCGCGCTCAACGTCGTGCTGCTGCACGACATCGGCGACGGATACATCTATCCGACCGACGGAGGATTTTGGCTGTGAGCGCCGTGTTTTCGCCGTCGAGGCTGTCGGGCGCGGTGATCGCGCCGCCGTCCAAGAGCGTCGCTCACAGGGCGGTGCTCTGTGCGGCTTTGGCGGACGGGCAAAGCGAGGTGCGTCATCTCGCGATGAGCGACGACATAGCCGCGACGCTGTCCGCGGTGCGCGCTTTCGGAGCGGCTGTCGGCGGAGAGGGCGACGAGCGGACGATATGCGGCGTGCGCGGTTTTGATCGCGCGACGGTCGACTGCGCCGAATCGGGCTCGACCCTTCGATTTTGCATCCCGATCGCCGCGGCGCTGACGGACGGGACTTGCCGCTTTGTCGGCAGAGGCCGTCTGGGGGCAAGGCCGCTCGGCGAATACGAAAAGATCTGGAAAGAGCGCGGACTTGTCTGGCAAAATTCGTCAAAGGGCGGCGCGCTCGATCTCACGGTCGGCGGTAGGTTGAGAGGGGGCGTCTTCGAGATGAGAGGGGACGTCAGTTCGCAATTTTTCAGCGGGATATTGTTCGCCTTGCCGCTCGTCGGCGGCGAGTTGAGGGCGACGACGCCGCTCGCGTCGCGCGCATATATAGATATGACGATCGAGACGATGCGCGGGTTCGGCGTGTCGGTCGAAGAGCGCGACGGCGTGTTCCGCGCCGACGGCAAGTATGGACCGCGCGACTTCACCGTTGAGGGAGATTGGTCGCAGGCGGCGTTTTTTGCGGTCGCGAATTTCGCCGGAAGCGACGTGGAGATACGAGGGCTCAAAGAGGACAGCTTGCAGGGCGACAGGGTGATCGTGCCCATGCTCGAAAGACTGAAAGGGGAGGGCGACCTCGTCTTTGACGGCGAGCAATGCCCGGACATAATGCCGGTGTTTGCGCTCGCATGCGCGCTTCGCGAGGGCAGGCGCACGCGGCTCGTCGGGCTGGAGAGGCTCAAGATCAAGGAGTGCGACCGCCTTGCGGCGACGTACGAAATGCTCAAAACGCTGGGCGCGGACATCGTCCGCGACGGCGACGAACTTACGATCAAGGGAATGGCAAGACTGCGCGGCGGCAAGGTCACATCCTGCGGCGACCACCGCATGGCGATGACTGCGTCGATCGCGGCGCTCGCCTGCGAGGGCGAGGTCGAGGTCGACGACGTCGGCTGCATGAGCAAGTCCTATCCCGACTTTTTGCAACAATACACACGGCTGGGAGGAAGAGTGCAATGAGCGCGACTTTCGGACAAAATTTCAAGATCACGCTGTTCGGCGAATCGCACGCCGAGGCGATCGGCGCGGTCATCGACGGCGTGCCCGCGGGCGTCAGGCTCGACACGGGCTTTATCGCCGACGAGATGAGACGTCGCGCGCCGGGCGGCGACCTGTCCACCCCTCGCAAAGAGGCGGACGAGGTGCGCATTTTGTGCGGCGTAAAGGACGGAGTGACAGAGGGCACGCCTATCGCGGCGGTCATCTTCAACACCGACACCAAGTCGTCCGACTACTCGCAGCTGGAGCGGCTGATGAGACCGGGGCATGCCGACTACGGCTACTTCGTCAAGTACGGCGGACACAACGACGTGCGCGGCGGCGGAGCGTCGTCGGGCAGGCTCACCGCGCCGCTGGTTTTTGCGGGCGCGATAGCCAAGCAATTGCTTGCGGAAAAGGGGATAGCGGTCGGCGCGCACATCACGCGCGTCGCGGACGTGTGCGATTCAAAATTCGGCGCCCGTGTCGATGCGGCGACGTTTGACAGGCTGCGCGGCATGCGCCTTCCGACTTTGGACGAGGGCGCTTCGGACAGCATGCGCGCGGCGATAGAGGCGGCGCGAGCGGACGGCGACAGCGTAGGCGGCGCGATCGAGTGCGCGGTCGTCGGGGTGCCGGCAGGGGTCGGCGAGCCCTTCTTCGACAGCGTCGAGAGCCGCATATCCGCGCTTGCGTTTTCGGTGCCGGCGGTCAAGGCGATCGCGTTCGGCAAGGGATATGAGCTGTGCGGTATGCGCGGCAGTGAAGCCAACGACAGCCTATATTTTGACGGCGATGTAGTCAGGGCGCGCACCAACAACAACGGCGGCGTCATCGGCGGCATCACCGACGGCATGCCGATAGTTTTCGAGGTCGCGATCAAGCCGACCGCGTCCGTGTTCAAGACTCAGGACACCGTCGACGTAGTCGAAAAAAAGGACGCGAAGCTGACGCTCAAAGGCAGGCACGACCCGTGCATAGTCACGCGCGCGGTGCCGGTGATCGAGGCGGTCGCGGCGATCGCGGTCTGCGACCTCATGCGGTGAGATATGAGAGAACTTGAACAGATAAGACAGCAGATCAACGGCGTTGACGAAAGGCTTGTGCCGCTGCTCGAAGAGCGGCTGCACGCGTCCGCGGACGTCGCCGACTACAAGAAGGCGCACGGGATGGAGATCTTCCAGCCCGAGCGCGAGCGCGCGGTCATCGAACGCGCGGTCGGGATGTTGAAGGACAAGGGCTTGTCGCGCGCGGTAGCGGACATAGTCGCCTCGGTCATGGACGTGGGCAAGCTGTGTCAGCTGTCGCGGATCTGCGAGGGCGGCGACGAGCTTGAGCGCGAGCCGTTCGACAGGGGCGCGAAGGTCGCCTATCAAGGCGTTCCGGGCGCGTTTTCGTCGCAGGCGGCGGAGAGCTATTTCGGCAGCTTGGACAACGCCGCCGCCTACCCGACGTTCGGCGCGGTGATCGACGCGATAGACCGAGGCGAGGTCAAGTACGGCGTGCTGCCGCTCGAAAACTCGACGATCGGGTCGGTCGTCGAGGTGTACGACCTGCTCGCCGCGCGGTCGATGTATATCGTCGGCGAGATCTGGCAGCCGATACGTCACGCGCTTGTCGGCGTCCGCGGCGCGAGGCTCGGGGACGTCAGACGCGTCGTGTCCAAGGCGGAGGCGCTCGGGCAGTGCGCGGAGTTTTTGGAAAGGGGAGGCTGGGAGCAGTCGCCCTACGTCAACACTGCCGCCGCCGCAAAGTCCGTCGCCGAGAGCGGCGACAAGTCGGTCGCGGCGATCGCGAGCGAGAGCGCGGCGAAGCTGTACGGGCTGGACGTGCTCGCTTGCCCTGTCAACGACGTCAAGGACAACTATACGCGGTTCATCATCGTGAGCGCGCGCCTGACCGACCGCGAGGCGGACAAGGTCAGCGTCAGCTTTGTCGTCGACAACGAGTGCGGCACGCTGCATCGCGTGCTCGGGATGTTTGCGCGGCTGGGGGTGAACATGTCAAAGATAGAGTCGCGGCCGGACAAGAAAAACCCGGCGAAGTACTATTTCGTCGCCGATCTCGAGGGCAGCTGCAAGGGCAAAGAGATGCGGCTCGCGCTCGCGGCGGCAAAGACGATGACCCACGATTTCAAGCTGTTGGGCGAATATCGAAAGGGGAGCATTTGACGGATATGTATTGCGTTATCGGCAAAAAACTCGCGCATACTCTCTCGCCCGAGATACACCGCGCCTACTTTGAGTTGAGCAGCAGGCAGGGCGAATACACCGCCGTCGAGCTGACGGAGGAGGAGATCGCGCGCGGCAGAGAGTTTTTGCTCGGATATGACGGCGTCAACGTGACGATACCCTACAAGCAGGCGGTGATGCCCCTTCTCGACGGCATATCGGATGAGGCGCGCGAGATAGGCGCGGTCAACACGATCAAGCGCGAGGGCGGCAAGCTGTTCGGCTACAACACCGACCCGTATGGCTTTGAGGCGATGCTCGCGTCGAGGGGGATAGACCCGTCGGGCAAGAGCGCGTATGTGCTTGGCTACGGCGGTGCGGCGCGCTCGGTGATATACGCGCTGAACAGGCTGGGCGCGGACGTGACCGTGGTCAGCCGCGACCCGGCGAGGGCGGCGGCGGACGGGCACGCGGCGATAGATTACGAAGAATTGAGGCGAAGAGAGGGCTATCTGCTCGTCAACTGCACGCCGATGGGGATGTTTCCGAACGCGGACGCGTCGCCGGTCGGCGACGATGTCGTCGCGCGGTTCGACGCGGCGGCGGATCTGATCTACAATCCCGTCCTGACGCGCTTTTTGCGCAGCGCGATCTCGCTGGGCAAGAGGGCGGTCGGCGGGCTGTATATGCTGGTCGCGCAGGCGATGAAGTCGCAGCACATCTGGACGGGCGACGACGGCGCGGAGGCGTTGACAAAAACGGTCTACGACAGGATAGCGCGCGGCTTTTTGCGCGATGAGGGCAACATTTGGCTGATCGGAATGCCGGGCTGCGGCAAGACGACGTTCGGTTCGTGGACAGCCCAAAAGACGGAGAGGGAATTTGTCGACGCGGACGCATATGTCCAACATCTGTCGGGGATGACGATTGCCGAGATGTTCGAGCGCGGAGAGGACTTTTTCCGCGACGAAGAGAGCGAGGCGATCGCGTGTCTCGCGTGCCGAAAGGGGTTGGTGATCGCTACGGGCGGCGGCGCTGTGCTGCGCGATTTCAACATCGACTGCATGCGCCTTTCGGGGACGACGGTGTTCATCGACCGCGCGCCCGCGGACATCATCGCCGATGTCGACTACGCGTCGCGGCCTCTGCTCGTGCAGGGCGCGGAGAGGGTGTGGCGGCTGTACGGCGAGCGCAAAGACAGGTATGCCGCCGCCGCACAGATAACGATCGAAAACGATACGGACGAGCGCGAGGTCTTTGACAGGATATTGAGCGCTCTCGGGGAGAAGTGATATGAAGATATTGGTCATCAACGGTCCCAACATGAACATGCTGGGCATTCGCGAGCCCGACGTCTACGGCAGGCAGACCTACGCCGACCTTTGCGAGCACATCAAGCGCGGCTGCGAGGGCGAAGAGCTCGACTTTTTCCAGAGCAATCACGAGGGCGCGATCGTCGACCGCATCCACGCCGCCTACTTTGACGGCACGGACGGCATCGTCATCAATCCGGCGGCGCACACTCATTACAGCTACGCGATCCACGACGCGGTCAAGGCGGTCGGGGTGCCGACGGTCGAGGTGCACATATCTAGCATCGGTTCGCGCGAGGAGTTCCGTCACACATCGGTGATCGCGCCGGCGTGCCGCTCGCAGATCTGCGGCAAGGGTTTTGACGGCTATGTGCTCGCGGTCAAACAGCTCGTTTCGGGCAAGTTCGAGGACGTGAGATGAAAAGACCCGTCGTCACGATAATAGGACTCGGAGTTGTCGGCGGCTCGTATGCCGGCGCGCTCTCTGCGGCTGGGTATACCGTCTACGGAGTCGCGCGCACGACAGACACGATCGCCAAGGCGAAGCAGAGGGGAATGATCGCGGACGGCGGCACCGACGCCGCGCCGTTTGCCGCGAAGTCTGACGTCGTCGTCATCGCGCTCTATCCCGGACAAGTCGCCGCCGAGCTGCGCGCGCTCGCGCCTCATCTGCGCCCGGGGACGGTGGTCACCGACGTTGCAGGCATAAAGTCGCTGATACAAAAAGAGGTCGAAGAGGCTTTGCCCGAGGGCGTAGAGTTCGTGTTCGCGCACCCGATGGCGGGCAGGGAGAAGAGAGGGATCGACTATGCCGACCCGGCTGTGCTTCGCGGCGCGAACTTCATCCTCGTGCGCGGCGCAAACACGTCGCAAAGCGCGATGGAGACGGTGAGGAAGCTTGCCGAGGACATGGGCTTCGGGCGCATCGTCGAGGTGTCGGCGCAAAGGCACGACGAGATCATCGGCTTTGTCTCGCAGCTGCCGCACGCGATCGCGGTCGCTCTCGTCAACAGCGACGAAGAGAGTGCGGAGACGGAGAAATTCATAGGCGATTCCTTCCGCGACCTCACGCGCATAGCGAGCATAAACGAGACGCTTTGGAGCGAACTTTTCCTCGGCAACCGCGACAATCTGATACGTTCGATCGACGACTTTACGCGCCAGCTGAACGCGATCAGAGACGCGCTCGCCGCCGGCGACAAGGACGCGCTCGAGGCGTTGTTCAAGTCGTCGACAGAGAGGCGAAACCGCTACGTCAAAAAGTGATTTTTTCGCGCCCGTGTGCACAAAACGCATACTTGCTCCGCTTCTCGGCGGAGCTTTTCTTTTGCCCGGAGCACGATCATCCGCGTTAAGTTTTGTTTGCAGGAGAGCTTATCGAGTCAAAGCGTCCGAGCGCCGAGAGGTTCGGCGAGCGATCTTTCGGCGTGCGGCAAAAGAGGCAAAACGGCTCGGCAAAGAGATATCGATAAAGGTTTTCGCACCCGCGCAGCGCAAAAAAATGTGCGTCCGCGCGTATATAATAGCGCCAGACAATTGACTTAAAGCGCCGATAATGGTATATTCTTAACGTATGGAAGAAAAGGTCCGCACTTCATCCCGAAAGTCAAAAGACGCTGCCGCTCCCTTGGGAGAGGCTGAGGTCGCTCGCCCCGAAAGGGCGAGGCGAGGCAGGGGTACGCCCCTTCCGCCGCCGTCGCAATTGGGCGAGATGAAGAGGGACGATGCCGCCGAAAGAGCGGCTTCGGCGGACGCCGCCGCGGAGACAAAGCAGACAGGCGCAAAGTCTGCGGCGAAGAAGCCGCGCGCCGACAGGCGGTCCGAGCCGCAAGACGTCTCATCCGCAAAGAGTGAAGCCGCGGCGGCACAGCAGGCGCCGAGCGCGGAGAGCGCAGAGGTCAAGCCGACGCGCAAAGGCGTCAAGGCTGAAAAGCAGGAGGCGGCAGCGGCTCAAACTTCCGAAGAGGTCGAGTCCGCGCCCGCCGCCCGTCCCAGGAGGGCGCGCAAAAAGGCGGCGGAGACAGTCGATCGGCCCGCGGAGCAACAGCCGCAAGCCGACGCGGCGGCAGAACAGCCTACCGAGGTGATTTCGGAGCCGGAGCAGCCCGCGCCCGAGGAGGAACTTTCCGCTGCGGACGCGAGCGCCGAAGAGGCGCAAACGGAACCGAAACCGATCAAGAGGCCGCGCAAGCGCAGCGCCGCACGCCCCGTAAGGGTGGAGGCGGATCCGCACGTCGGGCTGACGCAGGCGCAGGTGGACGAGCGCGTCTCGACGGGCTGGACGAACGAACAGCCCACGATCGTCACCAAGTCGTATGCGAACATCTTCCGCACCAACGTGCTGACGCTGTTCAACCTGATCAACTTTGTTTTGGCGGCGCTGATACTTGTCTACGGCGAGCTCAAAAACATGTTGTTCATCATCATCGTCACCTGCAACATCATCGTCGGCATAGTGCAGGAGATACGTTCCAAGTTGGTGCTCGAAAAGATGTCTTTGGTGTCAGCGCCGCACGTCGACGTCGTCAGGGACGGCGAGGTGAAGGCGGTCGCGGTGTCCGACATAGTTTTGGACGACATAATCTTGCTCAAACAGGGGATGCAGATCCCGGCGGACTGCCACGTCGCCGAGGGCGTCTGCGAGGTCAACGAGTCGTTGCTGACAGGCGAGCAGGACGACGTGCACAAGCAGAGCGGCGACTTCCTCTATTCGGGCAGTTTTGTGCAGGCGGGCGACTGCCGCGCGAGGGTAAGCGCGGTCGGCGCCGACAGTTTTTCGTCAAAACTGATGGCGGAGGCGAAGAAGTTCAAAAAGCCAAAGTCCGAGCTGATGCGTTCGATCAATTGGATCATCCGCATCGTCTCGATCGCGATCTTCCCGCTGGGGATATTGATGTTTTTCAACAACCGCACCAACACCGATTCTCTCAACGAGGCGGTGACGGGCACGGTCGCTTCGGTGGTCGGCATGATCCCGGAGGGGCTGGTGATGTTGACCTCGATCGCGCTGGCGGTCGGCGTCATCAAGCTGGCGCGCAAGCGCACGCTGGTGCAGGATCTTTACAGCATCGAGACGCTCGCCCGCGTCGACGTGCTCTGTCTGGACAAGACGGGGACGATCACCGAGGGCAGCATGCAGGTGGAGAAGACGCACATATACTCGACGCGTTACGGCTTGCCGGACGACATCATGACCAACATGGTCGCGGCGCTCGGCGCTGAGGGCGCGACGTTCGAGGCGTTTTCGAGATATTTCAAGTCCAACGTCGTCTGGAAGGCGGAAAAGACGGTGCCTTTCTCGTCAGCGCGCAAGTGGAGCGCGGCGGATTTCGGCTCGGAGGGCAGGTTTGTCGTCGGCGCGCCCGAGTTCGTGCTCAAAGACAGATATCAGCTCGTCGCCGGCGACGTCGCCGAATACAGCGCGCAGGGTTATCGCGTGCTCGTGCTCGTCAAGACGATGCAGCAGCTCGGCGAGACAATGGATCCCGAAAAGATGCGCCCGGTCGCGCTGATCGTGCTTTCGGACAAGATCCGCGACAACGCCAAGACCACTTTGGAGTATTTCGCCCGTCAGGGCGTCGAGCTCAAGGTCATTTCGGGCGACAACCCGTTGACAGTGTCCAAGGTCGCCGAGAGGGCGGGGCTTGCCGGCGCGGACAGGTACGTCGACGCGACCGAACTCGACACCCAAGAAAAGATCTACGATGCGGTCGAAAAGTACACCGTCTTCGGGCGCGTGACGCCCAAGCAGAAAAAGCTGTTTGTCACCGCGCTCAAAGACCACGGCAGGACGGTCGGCATGACAGGCGACGGCGTCAACGACGTCATGGCGCTCAAAGAGGCGGACTGTTCGATCGCGATGGCGTCGGGCTCGGAGGCGAGCCGCAACGTTGCGCAGCTCGTGCTTTTGGACAGCGACTTTGCGTCGCTCCCCAGCGTGGTCGCCGAGGGCAGAAGGGTCATCAACAACATCGAGAGGGCGGCGTCCCTCTTCCTCGTCAAGACTACGTTTTCGGTCGTGCTGTCGCTGATACTGATCATTTTGGGGCTTGCCTATCCGTTCGAGCCGATCCAGCTGACGCTGATCAGCGGACTGTTCGTCGGCATCCCGTCTTTCTTCCTTGCGATCGAGCCGAACGACGCCAAGGTCACCGGCTCGTTTTTGGGCAAGGTGTTCAACAAGGCGCTGCCGTCGGGTCTCACGGTCGCGGTGATGGTGACGATCATAGGCGTCGTCTACCGCGACGTCGGGATAGACGTGTCCGCTCAGGTGTCGACGATGTCCTTCTATGTGACGTCGCTCGTGTCCTTCATCACGTTGCTTTGGGTGTGCATGCCCTACAACAAGGAGAGGCTCTACCTGCTCGCGATGTGCGTCGTCGTATACATTGCGGCGGTGTCGGCGACGTTCGTGCGCGACATTTTGTCGCTCGCGGCGCTGACGACGGAGATGACGTGGAATATCGTGTTCATATTGCTCGCGGTCTTCCCGATGATCGTCGTGATGAGGGCGGAGATCGAGGCGGTCAAAAAGCTGTGCAAGGACATATGGGCGTTCTTCGGACGGGTCGCGGCGGCGATCCCGGGGCACGAGAAGAGGGCGAAGAGGCGGCAGGAAAAGAAAGCGCACAAAAAGGCGGCAAAGGCCGCAAGATACAACACCAAAGATATCATTTGAAAGGAGCATAAAATGGTCAACGAAAAGGTTTTGGTCCTCGACTTCGGCGGTCAGTACAATCAGCTGATCGCCAGACGCGTCAGAGAACTCAACGTCTATTGCGAGATGCATCCGTGCACCATGTCGCTCGACAAGATCCGCGAGATGGCGCCCAAGGCGATCATCTTCACCGGCGGTCCGTCCAGCGTCTACAACGACGGCGCGCCGCATGTCGACAAGGGCATCTTCGAGCTGGGCATCCCGGTGCTCGGCATCTGCTACGGCTGTCAGCTGATCGCCTACACGCTCGGCGGAAAGGTGGAACATGCCGAAACGCGCGAGTACGGCAGACAGGACGCCGTCTACGACAAGAACTGTCCGCTCTACAAGGGGCTTGAGGACGGCATTTGCTGGATGAGCCACACCGACAGAGTGGAGGCGCTGCCCGAGGGCTTCAAGGTCGTCGCTCACACCGACACCTGCAAGATCGCGGCGTTCGCGGACGACAAGCGCAAGATCTACGGCGTGCAATATCACCCCGAGGTGCACCACACTCAGCGCGGCATAGATCAGCTCCGCAACTTCCTCTACGAGGTCGCGGGCGTCAAGGGCGATTGGACGATGGGCAACTTTGCCAAGAACTCGATCGAGGCGCTTCGCGCCAAGCTGGGCGGCAAAAAGGTGCTCTGCGCGTTCAGCGGCGGCGTGGACAGCGCGGTCGCGGCGACGCTGATACACAAGGCGGTCGGCGACGCGTTGACCTGCATCTTTGTCGACCACGGTCTGCTGCGCAAGGACGAGGCGAAGCAGGTCATGAAGGTGTTCAAAGAGGACATGGGGATGAACGTCATCCTCGCAGACGCTTCCGAGCGTTTCCTCGCCAAGCTCGCCGGGGTCAAAGATCCCGAGACCAAGCGCAAGATCATCGGCAAGGAGTTCATCGACGTGTTCGAAGAAGAGGCGAAGAAGATCGGCGCGGTCGACTTCCTCGTTCAGGGCACGATCTATCCCGACGTCATCGAGTCGGGGCTCGGCAATTCCGCGGTCATCAAGAGCCACCACAACGTGGGCGGACTGCCCAGCGTCGTCAATTTCAAAGAGATCGTCGAGCCGCTGCGCGACCTGTTCAAGGACGAGGTGCGCAAGGTGGGGTTCGAGCTGGGGCTGCCGCGCGACGTCGTCATGCGCCAACCCTTCCCGGGGCCGGGGCTTGCGATCCGCATCATAGGCGACATCACTCGCGAAAAATTGGACATCCTGCGCGAGGCGGACTTCGTCTTCCGCGACGAGGTCGCCAAGGCGGGTCTCGACAGCGAGATCTGGCAATATTTCGCCGTTTTGACCGATATGCGCAGCGTGGGCGTCATGGGCGACAGCCGCACCTACGACCACACGGTCGTACTTCGCGCGGTGACGTCCGTCGACGGCATGACCGCCGATTGGGCGAGGATACCGCACGACGTGCTCGAAAAGATCTCGACGCGCATCGTCAACGAAGTCAAACACGTCAACCGCGTCGTCTACGACATCACCAGCAAGCCGCCGGCGACGATCGAGTGGGAGTAATCCAAAGCATTCACCCGGCAGCGCCGGAAAGGAGAGAGATATGTTAACAGCAATAGCAGGCATCAATTGGGGCGACGAAGGCAAGGGCAGGATGGTCGACTTGATCTCGAGCGACTACGACGTCGTCGTCCGCTATCAGGGCGGCAACAACGCCGGTCACACCGTCATCAATCACTTGGGCAAGTTCATCCTCAACCTGATCCCGTCGGGCATACTTCGTCCCGAGGTCGTCAACGTGATGGGCAACGGCATGGTCATAGACATGAAGCACTTGGTCGGCGAGATCGAGCGTTTGACCGCCGCCGGCGTCAAGATCACGCCCGACAACCTCAAGATCAGCGACAGGGCTGTCATCTGCATGCCCTATCACGTCCTTCAAGACTGCCTCGAAGAGGACAGATTGGGCGACGCCAAGTACGGTTCGACCCGCCGCGGCATCGCGCCCGTCTACGGCGACAAGTATTTGAAGAAGATCGTCACGATGGGCGATCTGTTCTTCCCCGAAGCGCTCGAAAAGCGCATGAAGGGAGTGATCGAGTGGAAAAACCTCTTCATCGAGAAGGCATACGGCGGCGCGCCGATCGACTTTGACGAGGAGATGGCGTGGCTGCGCAAGTACGGCGACATCCTCAAACCGTTCGTATGCGACACGGGACTGTGGTTGGAAGACGCGCTCAAACAGGGCAAGAAGGTCATCTTCGAGGCTCAGCTCGGGGCGCTCAGGGACATCGACTTCGGCATCAATCCCTACACGTCGTCGTCCAACACGATCGCCGCATATGCGCCGATAGGCGCGGGGATCCCCCGTCACAAGCTGGACAAGGTGTTCGGCATCATGAAGGCGTACAGCTCGTGCGTCGGCGAGGGACCGTTCACCGTCGAGATGTTCGGCGACGAGGCGAAGGCGCTGCGCGACGCGGGTGCGGAATACGGCGCGGCGACAGGCAGACCGAGGCGCGTCGGCGCGTTCGACGCGGTCGCGAGCAGGTACGGCGTGCGCATGCAGGGCGCGGACGAGCTCGCGCTGACCAAGCTGGACGTGCTGTCCTATATGGACAAGATCCCCGTCTGCGTCGCCTATGATGTCGACGGAGAGAGAGTGACCGACTTCCCGCGCGGCGAGAGACTGCGCGTCGCGAAGCCGATCTTCGAGTATTTCGACGGCTGGAAGTGCGACATCAGCAAGTGCCGCAAGGAGAGCGACCTGCCCGAGCAGGCGAGGGCATACATCGCCGCGCTCGAAAAGATGGTCGATTGCCCGATCACCTGCGTCTCTGTGGGTGCGGAGCGCGACGAATACATTGTGAGGGCGTGCAAATGAAGATCAACCACGGTTTTTTGGATCTCAAAGACAGCTACCTTTTCTCGACGATCGCCAAGAAGGTCAACGCCTACAAGGCGGCGAACCCCGACGCGGACATCATCCGCCTCGGGATAGGCGACGTCACTCTGCCGCTCGCGCCGGCTGTCGTCGACGCGATGAAGAGGGCGGCGGACGAGATGGGCGTCAAGGAGACGTTCCGCGGCTACGGACCCGAGCCGGGCTATGAGTTTTTGCGCGAGGCGATCGCGAACTACTACGGCGGCAAGGGCGTCAAGGTCGCGGCGGACGAGGTGTATGTCAGCGACGGAGCAAAGAGCGACGTCGGCAACATCCTCGACATCTTCGGCGCGGACAACAAGGTGCTCATCCCCGATCCCGTCTATCCCGCGTACGTCGACGCCAACGTCATGGCGGGCAGGAAGATAGACACGATCGAGGGCAACAAGGGCAACGGCTTCAAGCCCCTTCCCGACAAGAGCTACAAGGCGGACATCATCTACATATGCAGTCCCAACAATCCGACCGGCGCGGTCTACGACCATGCCGAGCTCAAACAATGGGTCGACTATGCGAACGAGTGCGACGCGCTGATACTCTTCGACGCGGCGTACGAGAGCTTTGTCACAGACCCGTCGCTGCCGCGCAGCATCTTTGAGATCGACGGCGCGCGCGAATGCGCGATCGAGTTCAACTCGTTTTCCAAGATCGCCGGCTTCACAGGCACGCGCTGCGGCTACGTCGTTGTGCCGCACGAGCTCAAGAGGGAGGGCGTGTCGCTCGGCGCGCTTTGGAACAGGCGTCAATCGACCAAGTTCAACGGCGTGCCCTATGTCGTACAGCGTGCGGCGGAGGCGGTGTTCACCCCCGAGGGCATGGCGCAGATCAAGCAAAATCTCGCGTACTATTCCGAGAACGCGCGCGTGATACACGAAGGCTTGGAGAGCGCGGGGATATGGCACACCGGCGGGCTCAACTCGCCGTACATATGGCTGGAGTGCCCGATGGGGCTGTCCAGCTGGGACTACTTCGACAGGCTGCTGACGAGGGCAAACGTCGTCGGCACGCCGGGAGCGGGCTTCGGCGCGATGGGCGAGGGCTACTTCCGCCTGACCGCGTTCGGCGACAAGGAGCGCACCAAAGAGGCGGTCGCGCGCATACTCGCCGATCTCAAATGAAGACAAAGAAGCAGGCGAAACTCATACTCGAGGGCTTGGAGAGGCAGCATCCGGACGCTCAATGCGAGCTCGATTTCGCTACGCCTTTCCAATTGCTCGTCGCGGTGATACTGTCCGCGCAATGCACGGACAAGCGCGTCAACGAGGTGACGCCGAAGCTGTTTGCCGACTACTCGACGCCCGAGCAGTTCGCCGAGATGCCGCAGGAGACGCTCGAGAAGTACATCTTCTCGTGCGGCTTCTATCACAACAAGGCGGCGCACATCATCTCGGCGGCGAAGGACATCGTCGGGCGGTTCGGCGGCAAGGTGCCGTCGACGATAGACGAGCTGACCACGCTTGCGGGAGTGGGGCGCAAGACTGCCAACGTCGTCTACGCCGTCGCTTTCGGCGGCAACGCGATCGCGGTCGACACCCACGTTTTGAGGCTTGCAAACCGCATCGGCTTTGTCAAGTCGGACAAGCCCGTCGACGCGGAGAACGCGTTGATGAAGGCGTTCGATCCCGAGGATTGGAGCGCCGCTCACCACGCGCTCATCTTCCACGGCAGATACGTCTGCACAGCGCGCGCCCCGAGATGCGACGAGTGCATGATAAGCGAATATTGCGACATGTACGCCGAGGCGCAAAAGCGCCGCTGACGCACACGGGCACAAAAAAAGACAACATTTTGCCGCATATGCGGCGGGGTATAAAAATGAACAAATTGATCAAGATCGACGACGTTGCGCCGCGCGTAAAACAATATGTGGTCGCCGCGACCGACGTTGCCAGACATTGCTTGCCGGGACAGTTCGTCATCGTCCGCGTGGACGACGAGGGCGAGAGGGTCCCGTTCACCATTTGCGACTATGACAGGCATGCGGGCACGATCACACTGCTTGTTCAAGACGTGGGTTACAGCACTCACAAGATGGGCACGCTCAAAGAGGGCGACAGTCTTCACGACGTCGTCGGACCTTTGGGCAATGCGACCGATCTTTCGAGTTACGACAACGTCGTCCTGGTCGGCGGAGGCATAGGCTGTGCGGTCATCTATCCGCAGGCAAAACTTCGCAACGCGCAGGGCAAGCCGTGCACGACGATCATCGGCGCGCGCACCGAAGAGCTGCTGTTCGCGGTCGACGAATTCCGCCGCGAGAGCAAGGAGCTTTTGATCGCGACCGACGACGGCTCGGTCGGCGTAAAGGGCTTTGTCACCACAGTCCTTCAACAATTGATAGACCGCGGCGACAAGATAGACTGCGTGTTCGTCGTCGGACCGATGATCATGATGCGCAACGTCTGCGAGCTGACCCGTCCTTACGGCATCCGCACGATCGTCAGCATGAACAGCATCATGGTCGACGGCACGGGCATGTGCGGCGGCTGCCGCGTCACCGTCGGCGGCGAGACAAAATACGCCTGCGTGGACGGTCCCGAGTTCGACGGGCATTTGATCGACTTCGCCGAGGCGATGAACCGCAGCGGCTTCTACCGCGAGCACGAGCAGGCTTGCCGACTGAGAGGAGAGAAGCTATGAACACGAGCGCGAGACATCCCGTCGGCGTTCAGCCGGCGGAGGAGAGGATACACAATTTCGACGAGGTGTCGCTGGGCTACGATCACGCGACGATGCTCGAAGAGGCGGACAGATGTCTGCATTGCGCGGCGGCGCCCTGCCGAAAGGGCTGCCCGGTCGGGGTCAACATCCCCGCTTTCATCGCGCGGCTCAAAGAGGACGACTTGGACGGCGCGGTCCGCGAGATCAGTTTGGACACCCTGTTGCCGGCGATATGCGGCAGGGTATGTCCGCAGGAAAAGCAGTGCGAAGCGCTTTGCGTGCGCAAGGCGAAGCTGGGCGGATCGGTCGCGATAGGCGCGCTCGAAAGGTATGTCGGCGACTATGCGCTCGCTCACCCCAAGGCGCCCCAAAAGGCGGCGAAGAGGGGCAAAAAGGTCGCGGTCGTCGGCAGCGGACCCAGCGGTCTGACCTGCGCGGCGGACTGCGCGGCGGCAGGCTTTGACGTGACGGTGTTCGAGGCGTTCCACAAGCCGGGCGGCGTGCTTGTCTACGGCATCCCCGAGTTCAGACTGCCCAAGGACAAGGTCGTCGCCAAGGAGATCGCCAAGCTCGAGGCGCTGGGCGTGACGTTCAGGCTCAACACGGTGATCGGCAAGACGTTGACGATCGACGACCTTTTGGACGAGTTTGACGCGATATTCATCGGCACCGGCGCGGGACTTCCCAAGTTCATGGGCGTGCCGGGCGAGAATCTCAACGGCGTCGGCTCCGCCAACGAATTTTTGACGCGCGTCAACCTGATGCAGGCGTACCGCGAGGACGCGATCACGCCCGTGTATTGCGGCAAAAAGGTCGCGGTCATCGGCGCGGGCAACGTCGCAATGGATGCGGCGCGCACCGCAAGGCGTATGGGCGCGGACGTGACGATCGTCTACCGCAGAGGGCGCGAAGAGATGCCCGCGCGCGGCGAGGAGATCGAGCATGCCGAAGAAGAGGGCATAGTGTTCGAGCTTTTGACCAATCCCGTCGAGGTGCTCGGCGAGGGCGGCAGAGTGACTGCGCTCAAATGCGTGCGCATGGCTCTCGGCGAGCCTGACGCGTCGGGCAGACGGTCGCCGGTGCCGATCGAGGGCAGCGAGTTCAAGATGGACGTCGATCAGGTCATCGTCGCGTTGGGCACAAGCCCCAATCCGCTGATCCGCAAGTCGACGGACAAGATAGAGTTTTCGCGCCGCGGCACGATCGTCGTCGACGAGGAGACAATGCGTACGAGCAACGACAAGATATACGCCGGCGGCGACGCCGTCACGGGCGCGGCGACGGTCATCTTGGCGATGGGCGCGGGTCGCAAGGCGGCTGCGGCGATCAAGGCAAAGCTCGGTTGACGCACACGGGCAGGGAAAAATAACGATCAAGGAGAACGGAAGAGATGTTTTTGGACATAGCGACGATCTTTGTCAAACCGGGTAACGGCGGCGACGGCGCGGTGTCTTTTCACACCGAAAAATACGTCGCCAAGGGCGGACCGGACGGCGGCGACGGAGGCAAGGGCGGAGACATAATCTTTGTCGCGGACGCCAACTCTTCGACGCTCATCGACTTCCGTTTTGCCAAGCATTTCCGCGCCGAAAACGGCGCGAACGGCTCGGGCAAGAATTGCACCGGGCGCAGCGGACAAGACCTTGTCATCAAGGTGCCGCGCGGCACTGTCGTCAAGGACAAGCAGACGGGCAACGTGCTCGCCGACATCTTTTACGACGACAGCCGCGTCGTGCTGTTCAAGGGCGGCAGAGGAGGCAAGGGCAACGCGCATTTCGCGACTTCCCGCCGCAAGGCGCCGCGCTTTTCGCAGACGGGCGAGAAGACGGTCGAGGTCGAATTGACGCTTGAACTCAAGACGATCGCCGACGTCGGGCTGGTCGGTTTCCCCAATGTGGGCAAGTCGACGCTGCTCTCCGTCGTGTCGGCGGCGAGGCCCAAGATCGCCGACTATCACTTCACGACGCTGACGCCCAACTTGGGAGTGGTCGCGTACGGCGACGGCTCGTTCGTGATGGCGGACATCCCGGGGCTTATCGAGGGTGCGAGCCAAGGCGCCGGATTGGGCACGCGGTTTTTGCGCCATATCGAGAGGGTGAGGCTGATCGTGCACGTCGTCGACGTGTCGGGCTGTGAGGAGCGCGACCCGTACGAGGACTTCGTCAAGATCAACAACGAACTTCGCGAATACAGCGCAAAACTTGCCGCGCTTCCGCAAATAGTCTGCGCGAATAAGTGCGACATCGCGACCGAAGAGCAGATCGCCGAGTTTGAGCGCAAGGTCGGGCAAAAGGTGATCCCGATCAGCGCGGCGACGAGAAAGGGCGTGGACGAGCTTCTCGCCGAAATCTCGGCGCGGCTTGCCGAGCTTCCCAAGCAACAGCCGCTCGAAGTGGTCGAAAGGCGTGAAGAATACGTCGATCCTTCATCGTTCACGGTCGACATCGCCGAGGACGGAGCGTTTGTCGTCACAGGACCTTTGGTCGACAAGTTGACGCGCACGACGATACTCGACGACTACGGCTCGTTCAACTACTTCCAAAAGCGTTTGACGGACGCGGGCGTGATCGCCGCGCTTCTCAAAGCAGGGATGGTCGAGGGGGACACCGTGCGCATCGCGGACACGGAATTTGAATACGAGGAATGACAAAAAGCGAAACATATCGCAAAAAAGGAGAGATATGAACACATCGGACAGGGCAAAATTGCGTTCGATCGCGATGACTGAAAAGGCGATCACGCAGGTGGGCAAAAACGGCGTCACCGACACCGTCTTGAAGCAGGTCGACGAGCAATTGACCGCGCGCGAACTCGTCAAGGTCAGCGTGCTTCGCAACTCGGACGACGACGTCAAGACGGTCGCCGCCGCGCTTGCCGACGCGCTCGACGCGGAGATAGTGCAGACGCTCGGCTTCAAGATCACGCTCTATCGCTTCTCGACCGCCGACGGGGTCAAGCATCTTTTGTGACAAAAGTCGATGATCACCGAAAAGCAATTCATCACAATGCTCGGTCTTGTGATCGTTCCTCAAGTGGCGGAATTGATCGCCCGTGACAGCAAGTTGACCGAGGTGCTGGCTCTAAGGGCGTTTTGTGCTCGAAGACCTATTCGGTGCTTGAGGTAGAAGACTCTAAAGCATGGCATTACAGTCCAATGGCGTTGTTCGCCGTCCGGAAGTCGGAACAGGATACAGGCGCGCCCGAATGGCCGACGGAGGGACTTCTGGCATGAGTATAGTATTGACCTTTATGACCTATTGCGTGGAAGAGTACAAGGCGCATAAAGGGTTGACCGGTTTGCAAGTTGAGGAATCGTTCGGGCGATATGGGGTGTTCGACTACATCGAAAAGTACTACGATGTTTTACACACGATGGGCACCGAGTATATAATGAATGATATTGACGAGTTCATTGCCAAGGCAAGATCCGATACAAAGAAGAAATAACACTGAACATTTTGAAGGCGACGGCTTTTCCGCCGCCTTTTTTCATGCAAAACAGCTATGTACGCATTGTTTGACATTGCCGGCAGAGGGCGCGCATATCAATAGCTGTGCGCACTTCATACATATTGAAAACGGTATGCATATTTGTCGGGGCGGTGGTCGGCGCGGGCTTCGCGACCGGTCGCGAGATAATCGTCTTTTTCGGCGACCTGGGCATCTTGTCGCCCGTACTTGCCGGGGTATTGATGGGCGCGTTTGCAGGGTTGTTCATCGCCGCCGGCAAGACGGTCGCGCGTCTCGGGAGGGACGGCTCGATCGCGGCGACGGCGGCGAGGGGCGGATTTTGCTGCGTAAACGTCGTCGGTGTCGCGGCTACGGTGCTGATCTTTGCGACGATGACCGCGGGGCTTGAGCAATTGCTCGCGCGGTTGACGGGCGTCGAACATCTCGGCGTAGCGGCGGCGCTGGCGGCGGTCGCGCTCGCCGGCAAAGATCTGCGCGGAGTGGGCGCGGTCAACTTGATCTTGGTGCCGGCGCTGGCGGCGATGATCTTGTATTTGGCGGCGAAGAGCGAGCAGACGGGCGAGAGCCTGCCCGTCGCGATCTATCCCTCGGTCAGCTATTGCGCAATGAACATGCTGCTTGGCGGCGTGCTCGTGTCCAAGGACGCCGAAGAGGCGAGCGCGGCGGAGATCTGTTGCATATCCGCGGCGAGCGGATGCGTGATGGCGGCGCTGCTTGCCGGGGTGTACGTCGTCAGTATGGGCTACGCCGACTTCGCTATGCCTCTGTTCGAGTTTTGCCGCGACATCGGTGCAGGCTTTGTCGGTGCGGCGATAGCGATCACCGCGATCCTGACGACCCTCGTCGGCGCGGCAAAGACGCTTCGCGACGGCTTCGCAAAGATGCTGGGCAGCGGAGTGTCTGCAAGCTGCGCTGTCGCGATGCTCGCGCTCGCGTCGTCCAAGCTCGACTTCGCGTCCGCCGTCGACGGTTTCTATCCGTTGATCGGCGCCGCCGCGTCGGCGGTAGTCATAGGCATTATCCCCGTCTTTGTCGCAAGCATGCTGTCCGTCCGCCGTCCGAGCATCCGCTCGGTCAACCTTTTTCGTCGCAGGAGATAGGGCGCATAGGTCGACGATCGGCAGCGCTCACGAGAGTATCCGCAGCAGAAGACGAGAGCCGCCGGGGGCGACAAAAAACTATTCTTTTCGAGAGCGCTCACAAGGCGGCAAACACCTCTGTCTTTGAGTGTAAGCAGGCGGAGCAATAATGCAAAACGAGTCCTAAACCTCAAAAATGTGTAGGACCGCTATTTACTAAACCTCGAAAATGTGTAAAATTATAACTTTGTAAACCTCGAAAATGTGTAATTTGCTTCGTCGCAAAACCTCAAAAATGTGTAAAAATCGACTTGCAAAAACTTCAAAAACGTGTTATCATAGGTACAGGAGATGGGAAATGAAGAGAAAAATTCTAGACAAACTCAAGGAATGGAAGCGAACTTCGGCAGGCAAGACGGCTGTCTTGCTCGAAGGCGCACGACGCGTCGGCAAGAGTTATATTGCCGAGCAATTCGCGCGCGAAGAGTACAAGTCGTACATTCTCGTCGACTTCAACCGTGCAGGGAAGCAGATCGCTTCGCTGTTCGACGACGGTCTTGATGATTTGGACACGTTGTTTTTGAAGTTGTCCAACTATTACGGCGTAAAGTTGTATGAGCGAGAAAGTGTGATCGTCTTTGATGAAGTACAGCTTTGTCCTCGCGCAAGGGCGGCGATCAAGTATTTGGTTGCCGACGGCAGATACGACTACATCGAGACCGGCTCGCTAATGTCGATCAAGAAGAATGTAAAAGACATAGTGATCCCGTCGGAAGAGCGGCGCATAAAGATGTGTCCGATGGACTTCGAAGAGTTTTTGTGGGCGGTTGGCAACGATGTCATGATCGACTATTTGCGGTCATGTTTTGTGCGCAAGAAGCCGGTCGGGCAAATGTTGCATCGCAAGGCGATGGACTACTTTCGTCAATACATGATCGTAGGCGGCATGCCGCAAGCAGTGCAGACCTATATCGATACGCAAGACTTTGAGAGAGTGGACGAGGTCAAACGCGACATTTTGGAGTTGTACCGTTCCGACATTGTCAAGCACGCGCAAGGCTGCGAGCTCAAAGCGGAGAGCATTTTCGACGACATACCGTCGCAATTGCAACGGCACGACCGCAAGTTTAAGCTCTCGGCGCTGCAAAAAGGTGCGCGGATGCGAGACTATGAAGACGCGCTGTTTTGGTTGACCGACGCGATGATAGTTTCGCCTTGCTACAATACGACCGAGCCGACGATAGGACTGAAGATGAGGATGGACAGACCGACGCTCAAATGTTATATGGGCGACACGGGACTTTTGATCAGCCACGCGTTTGACGAAAACACGATCGTATCGCAAGAGTTGTACAAAAAATTGCTTTTCGACAAGCTTGAGGTCAACGCCGGGATGTTGATGGAGAATATGGTTGCGCAAATGTTGACCGCCGGTGGGAGGAGGTTGTATTTCTATTCGGAGTCGTCTAAGGACAGCGACTCGCGCATGGAAATCGACTTTTTGATCGCGAAGAGCAAGACGACATCGCGCCATAACATCTCGCCGATAGAGGTCAAATCCGCCGGGAGATACACATTGAACTCGCTCAAGAAGTTTGTCGATAAATACGCCGAGCAATTGTACGAGCCCTATGTCTTGCATACTGCCGATCTCAAGGTCGAGGACGGGATGGTCTATTTGCCCATATATATGGCGATGTTTCTTTGATAATATAAAATACTTATTGCTAATGAATAATAATTGATAATAAGCGAGCCAAACGGCTCGCTTTCTATGTACCCGACCGCGAGGGTCGGGGAGCTTAACTTTCTGCGTCGAATTTTTTGGCGACTGCCTTTTCGAACAGCGCGACCGCGCCGTACATCGCGGCGGCGAGCACACAGAGCACGATCGTCGAGGTCATCACGAGGTCGAGGTCGAAAACCTGACCGCCGTAGATGATCAAATACCCCAGTCCCGCTCGGGACACGAGATATTCTCCCATGATCGAGCCGACCCAACTCAGCCCCACGTTGATCTTGAGTGCGGATACGATCGTCGGGATATTGGCGGGGAGCACGAGCATCGTCAATTTTTGCCGCTTGGTCGCGCCGAGCGTATCCATCAACGTCAACTTGCCCTTGTCCGTCTGCATAAAGCCGCTCAGCACGCCGATCACGGTGATGATCACGCAGATGAGCACCGCCATGAAGACGATCGCGCCGGCGCCCGACCCCATCCAGATGATGATGATCGGACCCAGCGCGATCTTTGGCAGAGCGTTGAGGATGACGAGGTGCGGCTCCAGCGTCTTGCGAAGAGGTTCGCACCACCACAGCCCTATCGCGACGAGAGTGCCGACGACGGTAGCGATCGCAAATCCGGCGAGCGTTTCGCCCAAGGTGACTGCGGCGTGTTTGAACAATTCGCCGTCCGCCGCGAGCTGCGCCAATTTGGCGGCGATACGCGACGGGGACGAGGTGATGAACGCGTCGATCGCGCCGCAAAACGCGAGCAATTCCCACAATGCGAGCACGACGACGAGCACGCCGACGCGGCAGCAATAGATCGCGATCTTTTCGCGTCGTTTCTTTGCCAAAAATTCGATATGCGCCTTTGAGAAGCCTTGCTCTTTTTTCTTGACGTCATTCATATTTCGTTTTCCTTTTTGAATTCGAGCGCCTTCCACACCTCGTCGTAGAGCGCGCCGAACGACGGATCGTCGCGCCGCTGCATGGGCGAGAGGTGGGCGAGGCGGGACAGGTCGAAGAACTTTTTGACGTGCGCGGGCCGCGCCGAGAGTACGGCGAGCGCGTCGCACATCGAGATCGCCTCCGAGATGTCGTGGGTGACGAAGAGCGCGCTTTTGCCCTCGTTTTTGATGATCTTGCGCACGTCGTCGACGACGTAGACGCGCGTCTGAAAGTCGAGCGCACCGAACGGTTCGTCGAGGAGCAGGATCTCGGGCGATGGGACGAGCGTGCGGATGAGCGCGACGCGCTGTCGCATACCTCCCGACAGCTCGCGCGGATACCTGTCGGCATACGCTTTGAGTCCGTATTTGTCCAGCAAATTTTCGGCATAGGCGCGCCTGTCTTTCAGCCCCTTGACCTTGGCGGAGAGCAGCACGTTGTCGATGATCGTCAGCCACGGGAACAGTTCGTCGCGCTGCAACATATAGCCGCACTTGTCTTTGCCTTCCGATGGCGGCAGCCCGCACACTTCGACCTTGCCTTCGGTCGGCGCAAGGATGCCGGCGACGACGGAAAGAAGGGTGGTCTTGCCCGAGCCGCTCGGACCGACAATGCCCAAGATGTCGCCGTATTTGAGTGTGAGCGAAAGGTGCTCGACCGCTTTGGTCTCACCGTCCGAGGTGTGGTATGTCAGCCCAACGTCTTTGAGGACGACGGGGATGGGGCGCTCCATCTCACGCCCCCGAGACTTCGCTTTCGGCGGCTTTGGCGAACGAGTTGTCGACGATCTTTTCAAAGTCGACCTTCTCGTCGATCACGCCGGCTTCGATGATGATCGCTTGCAGGGCGTCGAGGTCCGATTTGTCCATAACAAGAGACGAGCTGTACGCGCCGATGTCCTTGTAGGCTTGGATCGCGTTCGCGAGCGTGGCGACGTCGGTGCCGGGGAAGGAGGGCAGCACGACTTCGGCGATCTTTTCGGCGGAAGAGGTTTGGACGAAATCTATCGCCCTTGTCATAGCGCGGCAGAATGCGGCGGCGGTCTCGGCGTTCTCTTCCAGCCAGCTCTGCTTGGCGGAGAACGCGGTGAAGGGCATATCGCCTGCGGCTTCGCCTACGGACGCGACCTTGTAGCCCACACCGCGGTCCTCCATCGCGCTCGCGGCAGGTTCAAACATCGTACAGAAGTCGCCCGTGCCGCCCTCAAACGCCGCTCCGATGAGGTCGTATTGGACGTCGTAATTGATCGTCACGTTGACGCCGTCGACCAAACCGTTGACGAGCATCGCGTGTTCGAGCGCCATCGCAGGCACGCCGCCGCGCCTTCCGCCGATGACCTCTTTGCCCTCGAGGTCGGACCATTCAAAGTCGTCGATCGGCTCGCGCGCCATCAAGAAAGAGCCGTCCTTTTCGGTGAGCTGTCCGAAGATGACCGGGAAGTCGTCGCTCTTTTCTGCGGCGACATAGATGACCGCTTCGGGTCCGTGAAAGCCGATATCGGCTTGATTTGCAAGCACGGCGGTCATGCACTTATCCGCGCCGCCGCCGTTGGTGAGTTCGATCGTGATGCCCTCGTCCTCGAAGAAGCCGCCGTCTATCGCGGCGTAAAGAGGAGCATAAAAGACTGAGTGTGTGACCTCGATCAACCTGATGGTGCCCTGTTCGGCGGTGCAGCCGGGGAAGCAGAACGCGCAAGCGATCGCCGCGACGCACAGCACAAGCAAAAGAGTGAACAATTTTTTCATACAATCTCCAAAGATGTGTCCTGGAAATTTTTGCAAGGGAACACATTGCATAATATGCTCCACGCCTTTGAGAGGGCACCCTGTTTTGTTCCGCGCCGCAAAGCGAGCGCGGAACAGAAAATGCCGCGTGGGAAGGGGGTACCCCGGGGAAAACCAAAAATAGCGAGTATGAGAAACGGGCGCATCCGTGATTCGGATGTGCCCGTTGCGATTCGAAGCGTAATTTTTGGGTTGCCAAGAATCCGCATTATAAAGCGAAGAACAAAACTTACTCAAAGCATGTAAATCGGCGATTCAGCGTCGCGCGAAACCGCGCTTCTCGCGCGACTTGATAATGAAGTCCCCGAACGACCGCGCTCTTCGGGGACTTCACCTTACACGACCGCGAGCGGTGAGCGAGCGCTTGTCGTGTCGGAAGGGGAGTATTGAGGGGAAAACCGAAAATAGCGAGTATGAGAAACGGGCGCATCCGTGATTCGGATGTGCCCGTTGCGATTCGAAGCGTAATTTTTGGGTTGCCCCTCAAAGAATAAGTTGCGCTCGCGCGCCCTGCGTGCTATAATAAGCGGTGCAACAAAACGTGTTGTAAAAAAATACGGAGCAATCAAATGAAGTTTTCCAAGAAAGACGCATTCACCGTCCCCAACATATTGACCTACATCAGGCTGTTGTGCCTGCCGTTCTTTTTGTGGATGATGTTCGCCTATTTTGCGGACAGAGAGGCGTCGCAATATCTGTGGGCGGGATTCGGGCTGTTCGTGTTCGCTTCGGCGACGGACATTGCGGACGGATGGATCGCGCGTCATTTCAACATGGTGTCGGACATCGGCAAGGTGTTGGATCCCGTTGCGGACAAGCTGCTACAATGTTTTGCGATGCTGACGCTGGGCATCATCGGGTTGATGCATTGGGCGTTCATCGCGATCATCATCGCCAAGGAGCTGTACATGCTCTTTTCCAGCAAGTATTTCATGCGCGCGAGCAAGCGGCAGGTCGAGCAGATGGCGAACAAGTGGGGCAAAGCCGCCGCGGCGGTCAATTTTGCCGGCATAACGCTCGCGTTTTTGGTGGAGCTGCACGACGTGGTCAAGTGGATCGATCTTGCGATCCTGATCGCGGGTTCGACGCTTGCGGTGATCGCGGGCGTGCAATACGGCGTCAAGTACGCGAAGGCATTGAACAAGGTCAAGCGCAGCGGCATTTTGGCGGAGCTTGATCAAAACGGCGAGCCCTTGGGCGGCGAGACGATAGAGCAGCTCAGGGTCAAATACGGCATTGCGACCGAAAAAGAGGCGGCGATCGCGGCTCGGCAGAGCGCGGCGCAAGCCGAAGGAGCGTCTCAGGCGAGCGCCGATGACGAACTTGACGGAGCCGCGCAATGAAGGCGTTTGAGATGCGGCTTGCCGCAGACTTTTTCGAATTTTCGCCCGAGCGGTTTACCCGTCCCGGGGTGATCGCCGGCATAGTGCTGATGGTCGTCGGACTGATCGTCGTGCTTGCGGCGGACGGGATATCCCGAGCATTGAACGCGTGGTACGCAAAGCGGCGCGACATCGCCTCGCTCAAACGCGACGACGGCAAGATGAAGCAGGAGGGCGGTTCCGAAAAGGATGACGCCGAGCGTCGGGCGCGCAAGTCGATCGGCAAGACAAACCTGTCGATGGCGGTGCGGCTGGTCGGGACGCTGATCTTGGTCGCGGGCGCGGTGACGGCGCTGGTCTGCGCGGATTGAACGAAACAAACGAAAACAAAGATAAACATCGAAGAAAACTCACAAGGAGCGGAGAATTTTTATGGACATGAAGAAGACCTACGATCCACAGGATTTCGAGACGAGGCTCTATGAAGAATGGGAGAGCAAGGGCTATTTTGTCGCCAAGATAGACAAGCGCAAAGAGCCCTTTTGCGTGATGATGCCGCCGCCCAACATCACCGGGCAGCTGCACATGGGGCACGCGCTCGACCAGACGATACAGGACGTTATCACGCGTTACAAGCGCATGAGCGGCTATTGCGCGCTTTGGCTGCCGGGCACGGATCACGCGTCCATCGCGACCGAGGTCAAGGTGGTCGAGAACATGAAAAAGGAAGAGGGCTTGACCAAGAAAGACGTGGGGCGCGAGGGCTTTTTGCAGCGCGCTTGGGCGTGGAAAGAGAAATACGGCGGCAGGATAGAGAAGCAATTGCGCCGTTTGGGCTCGTCGTGCGACTGGTCGCGCGAGGCGTTCACGATGGACGAGCGTTGTTCCAAGGCGGTGCTCGAGGTGTTCGTCAATCTCTACAATAAGGGCGTGATCTATCGCGGCGACCGCATCATCAATTGGTGTCCGTCGTGCAAGACGGCGCTCAGCGACGCCGAGGTCGAGTATTCCGAGCAGGCGTCGCATCTTTGGCACATCCGCTATCCGTTCGTCGACGGCAGCGGCGAGATAGTCGTCGCGACGACGCGTCCGGAGACGATGCTGGGCGACACCGCGGTCGCGGTCAACCCGACGGACGCGCGCTACAAGGACGCGGTGGGCAAGATGCTCAAATTGCCGTTGACCGACCGCGAGATCCCCGTGATCGCGGACGAATATGTCGAAAAGGATTTCGGCAGCGGCGCGGTCAAGATCACCCCTGCGCACGATCCCAACGACTTTGAGGTGGGCAAGCGCCACGACCTGCCGGTGATCAGGATCATGAACGACGACGGTTCGCTCAACGAGCAAGCCGGCGCATATGCGGGGCTGTCGCGTGAAGAGGCGAGGGCGAAGGTGGTCGCCGATCTGCAAGCGGGCGGCTACATGGTGAGGATAGAGGACTACAAGCACAACGTCGGCGAGTGCTATCGCTGCGGCTGCACGGTCGAGCCGATCGTGTCCAAGCAATGGTTCGTCAAGATGGACGGGCTGGCGAAGCCGGCGATCGACGCGGTGCGCAAGAAGAAGATAGAGTTCATCCCGGGGCGCTTTTCCAAGATCTATCTCAATTGGATGGAGAACGTCCGCGATTGGTGCATTTCGCGTCAATTGTGGTGGGGGCACCGCATCCCGGCGTACTATTGCGAAGACTGCGGTGAGACGGTCGTCGCAAAGAGCGCGCCGAGCGTGTGTCCCAAGTGCGGCGGCACGCATTTCAAGCAGGACGAAGACGTGCTCGACACATGGTTTTCGAGCGCGCTTTGGCCGTTCTCGACGCTGGGCTATCCCGACAAGACGGAAGACCTCAAATACTTCTATCCCAACAGCATATTGGTGACCGCGTACGACATCATCTTCTTCTGGGTCGCGCGCATGATCTTCTCGGGGATAGAGCACATGGGCGACATCCCGTTCCCCGAGGTGCTGATCCACGGCATCGTCCGCGACAAGGACGGGCGCAAGATGAGCAAGTCTTTGGGCAACGGCATCGATCCGCTCGAAGTGATCGACAAGTACGGTGCGGACAGCTTGCGTTTTTCGCTGACTCAGGGCATCGCGCCGGGCAGCGACACGCGCTACTCGGACGAAAAGACGGAGAGCGCGCGCAACTTCATGAACAAGTTGTGGAACGCGTCGCGCTTTGTGTTGATGAACATCGAGGGCGTCAAGCCGGCTAAGCTTGGTACGTTCCGTCTGACGGCGGCGGACAAGTGGATATTGTCCGAGCTCAACCGCACGATCAAAGAGGTGACCAAGTCGCTCGACAAGTACGAGATCGGCATGGCGGACGGCAAGCTGTACGACTTTGTGTGGTCGCAGTTCTGCGATTGGTACATCGAGCTTGCCAAGACGTCGCTCTACTCGGACGATCCCGAGAAGAAGGCGCGCACCGCGGGCGTGCTCGTGCATGTGCTCGAGACGGTGCTCAAATTGATGCATCCGATCGTGCCGTTCATCACCGACGAGATCTACCGCAACCTGCCGGGGCGCAGGCAGAGCATAATGCTGACCGATTGGCCCGAGGCGGACAAGAAGTACAACTACACCGCCGAGCGTAAGCGCTTTGAGAAGGTGATCGAGCTGATCCGCGCGCTGCGCAACATGAAGGCGGAGAAGGGCGTCGCGCCGGGCAAAAAGGTCAACCTGTATCTCGTTTCGGACGTGATCGCGGCAAAGGACGCCGACTATGTCAAGCGGCTTGCGGGCGTGGAGAACGTGACGTTCGGCGCCAAGCCCGAGGGCAAGGTCGTGTCGCTTGTCGGCGCGTACGGTTCCGCTTTCGTGCCGCTCGGTGAACTTGTCGACATCTCCGCCGAGATAGAGAGGCTGGACAAGCAGCTCGCGGCGACGCTCGCCGAGATCGAGCGCGGCGAAAAACTGCTTGCCAACAAGGGTTTTGTCGCCAAGGCGCCCAAGGCGTTGATAGACAAGGAGACGGCAAAGCTCGCCGCCAACCGCCAAAAGGCGGACGACATACGCCGCCAGGCGGATGCGCTCAAAGATTGATGTACCGCAGGCTTTTCTTTGATTTCGACGGCACGATCTGCGACACGTCGCAGGGGATATACGCGACGCTCGACGACACGTTTGCCCACTACGGGATGACCGTGGACAGGCGCAACTATCCGCGCTGGATAGGTCCGCCGCTGTCCGAGACGTTCGAGACGCTCTTCGGCGACAGGGACAAGGCGTACGAGGCGGTCGCTTATTTCCGCAAGCGCTATTGCGAGGGCAACATCAAGCTGACGCGTCTTTACGACGGGATAGCGGACTTGTTCGCGCGGCTCAAAGCGGACGGCTTTTCGGTGTGCGTCGCGACGTGCAAAAAGGAGGAGGAGGCGATCGCCCTTCTCAAATCGTTCGGGGTGTACGACAGCGTCGACTTTGTGTCGGGGCTTGTCTACCACCTGCGCGAGACCAAGCAAGAGGTGCTGTCGCACGCGCTGGACTCGCTGGGCGCAAAGGTCGAAGAGTGCGTGATGATCGGCGACACGGTGTTCGATTCCGAGGGCGCGCAAGCGGTCGGGATGGACTGCATAATATGCGAGTGGGGCTTCGGCGTGCGCGAGCAGTTGACTCAGCCCAACATCGTCTTTTTCGCGGCGAGCCCCGAGGACGTGCGCGCGTTTTTGACGCAGGGGCGGTGAGTTTGGGCTTTGTCCTTGACCGCGCGCGTGAAAAGGGATATAATGAAAGAAAGATAGGAGGCGCGCTATGCAATACATGAACAGCAGCTTCAGGTACATCGGCAGGCACTTTTGGCGCATGCTGCTGTATTTCATATTGCCCGCGATCGTCTTGGGGGCGGCAAATTCGCCCGTTTCGCTGATCAAGTTGTTGACTCAAAGCGACTTCGGCGATTCGCTCGGTTTTGACGAAGTGTTTTTGGGCGCGAGCGACCTGACCGACGGATGGAGGGTCGCGCTGGTCGTGCTCGGCTTTATATTGTATGTGGTGTTCGCATCGGCGGCGGTCGGGAGCATTCAGCACAAGATGAGGTACGGCGAGTTCTATCCCGTGTCCGCGCGTCGGTTTTTCCGCAAAGTCAACGCCAACGCGATCGCGATCACGCTTGGCATGGTCGCGCTGATGATCATGGTCGAACTTCTCGGATTTTTCGTGTCCGTGTTTGTTTTCTTTTGGTCTCAGGTGATGTCGGGCGCGGCGGCGCTCGCGATGAGCGCGGTCACGGTCGTCGTCGGGTCGGCGTGTTTTATGATCGTTGCGACGATGTTCGTGCTGGTCATCCCCAACATGACGGTCAAGGGCTACGGCTTTTTCACGGCGATCAGGCGCAGCGTGCCCGTTGCGTGCAAGAATTTCGGCAGGCTGCTCGCGGCGGTCGTCATCCCGGTGATCATAGCGTACTTGCCGCCGTGCCTTGCGTACGGCTTTGACGTGCCGGGACTCAAACAGGTGACGGACGTGTTGTTCTATCTGTTCGCATTCATCTACTACCATGTGCTCATGTATGTCGCGTTTTTCGACATAGAGGACATAGAGAGGGAAGACCTCAAAAAATACGGGGAGAGATTGTAATATGGCATTCAAGCATTCACTCAGCATAATGAGCGCGCGGTTCTCGACGGTCTACAAGCTGTTCTTGTTTTTGCTCGTGCTCGCGATAGTGGCGGCGGGGGTCTCGGTGGGCGTGCTTTTACCGACGCTTTCGGGCTTCATCGACCAGGTCGAGGAGTTGCAGGTCCTCAAATCGATCGGCGACTACGCCAAGACCATTTTCGGCGATCAGCCTGAGGCGCAGGAGGCGGCATACGCTCATCTCGTCGAGGTGTACGACGCTTTTCTCGGCATCATCGACGGCAATTCGCTGATGATCAACGTCGCGATCGTGCTTGCGATCTTGCTCTATTTCGTGTTCGTGTTGTTCATGATGTGGGGGATGTATTGCGTTTCGGACATCATGCACAACTACATGTCCAGCAACAGCAAGTTCGGTTTTGCGTCCAATTTGGTCGTCAACTTTGTGCGCGCGATGCGCTACGCGTCGCTGTACACATTGCTCAGTCTTGTCTACTACGCGTTCGGCGTGTTCATAGTATGGCTGCTCTTTTTGACGGTCTACAAGGGGTCGGCGCTGGTCGGATGCATGATGACATTGCTCGTGTTCTTTCTTTTGACTTCGGTGCGCAGTTCGCTGTTTGCCGGATGGGCGCCGGCGATGGTCGCGGACGACATGACGGCAAGGGCGGCGCTCGCCGAGAGCTGCAAGATGGCGAAGGAGCGTTTCGGCATGCTGATGAGCTGGTATTTTGCCTACTATGTACTGGTGTTTGCGGCGACGATCTTGCTCGGCGTGGCGACGTTCGGCATCGGTTCGGTGTTTGTGATCATCGTGGCGCTGCTGCACACGCGCATTTTCGACATGGTCGTCTACTACCGCTACAAGGGCAGGCGCTACTATGTCGACGTGTTCAACGTCATCGATCCGACGATCAAGCAGAGGACGATCTGAGGGCGGACGGCGTTTGCCGACAGCATAAAAATGCACGGAGCGCGCACAAAATGCGCGCTTCTTTGATGTCTGCGCATGTTTACGCGTCTGATTTTGCGCAAGCGGGGCGTGCAATTGCCGCAAAGGCTTGACGATACGCGCAGATATATTATATAATATTCACAACGCGCATATGTTTGCGCGCAAGGAGGCTCGAATTTCGGGATATGGAAATTCCGTTATATTCCGTACTTATCGTGATCATGCTCATCCTCTCTGCGCTTTTTTCGGCGGTGGAGGAGGCGTATTCTTCGTTGAACAAAGTCAAGCTCAAGACCGCCGCGCAGGACGGCGACAAAAAGGCGGAGCGGGTGCTTGCTCTGTCCGAAAAGCAGGACAGGCTTTTGACCTCGCTTCTCATTTGCGACAACATCGCCAACGTCGTCGCGACGGTGCTGGGGGTGCTGCTGTTCATGGAGATGATCGAGGACAGCATCGCGCTCGCGATGGTCGTCGCGGCGCTCGCGGTGGTCGCGCTGGTGCTCATTTTCGGCGAGATGACGCCGCGGATCCTGGCGGGGCGCGACCCCGAAAAGACGGCGAAGTTGTTCGCGGGGTTTGCCAAGGCGGTTTGCGTGGTCTGTTTCCCGTTGACTTGGCTGTTCGGGCTGTGGCGCAAGCTGCTCGACAAGGTGCTCAAACCCAAAAAGGACGCGTCGATCACCGACGACGAGCTGATCACCTATGTCGACGAGGCGCAGACGGAGGGCGGCATCGACGAGTACGAGGGCGAGCTCATCCGTTCGGCGATCGAGTTTGACGATCTGACCGTCGAGGACGTGCTGACGCCGCGCGTGGACGTGGCGGCGGTGCGCAAGGGGCAGGACATGGACAGCGTGCTCGACGTCTTCCGCAAGACGGGCTATTCGCGTCTGCCGGTCTACAAGGACACGATCGACAACGTGATCGGGCTGCTCAACGAGAAGGACTTCTACAAGGCATATCTTGCGGGCGCGAAGAAGATAGACGGCGCGGTCTCGGACAATTTGATCTATGCGGCGCCGACGATGAAGATCAGCGCTTTGCTTCGCAAGTTGCAGCAAGAGAAGACGCATCTCGCGATCGTCGTCGACGAGTTCGGCGGCACGCTGGGGATAGTGACGCTCGAGGACATTTTGGAGGAGCTGGTCGGCGACATATGGGACGAGCACGACAGGGTGGTGCAGTCGTTCACTGCGCTGGGCGACGGTTCGGTCGAGGTGTCGGGCGACGTCAAGCTGGACGAGTTTTTCGACTATTTCGGCATTGAGGCGGATGCGGACGAATACGACGTCGTACAGCTTTCGGGCGTCGTGTTTCAGGAGCTGGGGCGCGTCCCTCAAAAGGGCGACAGGCTGGAATTTTACGGCTACGAGATAGAGGTGACCGAGGTCGCGCAAAAGAGGGCGGTCAAGTGCGTGGTGCGCAAGGCCGCCAAAGCTGACGAGCCGACAGACGAAGGCAAAGACAAACAGGACAAAGACAAACAGGAGATATAATTTTCCGCGGAGGAAACGATGTATAAAAAAGTCGATTCAAGCATGGATTTTTGCTCGAGAGAGCAAGAGGTGCTCGAGTTTTGGAAGAGCAACGGCATCTTCGAAAAGAGCATAAAGGCGACCGAGGGCAAGCCCGAGTTCACCTTCTACGACGGTCCGCCGACCGCCAACGGCAAGCCGCACATCGGTCACATTTTGACGCGCGTGATGAAGGACATCATCCCGCGCTACAAGACGATGAAGGGCTATCACGTTCTGCGCAAGGCGGGGTGGGACACACACGGTCTGCCGGTCGAGCTCGAGGTGGAGAAGCTGCTCGGCATGGACGGCAAGCAGGACATCGAGAAGTACGGCATCGAGCCGTTCATCGGCAAGTGCAAGGAGAGCGTCTGGAAGTACAAGCACGAGTGGGAGCGCATGTCCGAGCGCGTAGGCTATTGGGCGGACATGGAGCATCCTTACGTCACCTATGAGGACGACTACATCGAGTCGGAGTGGTGGGCGATCAAGAAGATCGCGGACGCCGGCTTGCTCTACAAGGGGCACAAGATCGTGCCCTATTGCCCGCGCTGCGGCACGGCGCTTTCGTCGCACGAGGTCGCGCAGGGCTACAAGCTGGTCAAGGAGAAGTCCGTTTTCGTCAAGTTCAAATTGCGTGACGAAGAGGGCTACTTCCTCGCATGGACGACGACGCCGTGGACGCTTCCGTCCAACGTCGCGCTGTGCATGAATCCGGTCGAGGACTACGCCAAGATCAAGGCAAACGGCGAGATATACATCTTGGCGAGGGCGCTTGTCGACTCGCTGTTCGACGACTACACTCTGATCGACGTCAAGAGGGGCAAAGATTACGAATACACCCCCTACGTTCCGCTTTTCGACTTCTACAAGGGCGACAAGTCGGCGTTCTACGTCGTCTGCGACGAGTACGTCACGCTGACGGACGGTTCGGGCGTCGTTCACATCGCGCCGGCGTTCGGTGAAGACGACGCCAAGGTCGGGCGCAAGTACGATCTGCCGTTCGTGCAGATGGTCGACGACCGCGGCAGGTTCGTCAAGGGCACGGGCGACCTTGAGGGCATCTTTGTCAAGGACGGCGACAAATTGGTCATACGTCATCTCAAAGACAGCGGCTTGCTGTTCAAGGAGCTGATGTTCGAGCACAGCTATCCCTTCTGCTGGCGCTGCGACACGCCGCTCTTGTACTATGCGCGCAGCAGCTGGTTCATCAAGATGACCGAGGTGCGCGACAGGCTGCTTGCCAACAACGCGTCCGTCAATTGGATCCCGCCGACGATCGGCACGGGCCGCATGGGCAACTTCCTGGAGAACGTCATCGATTGGGGCATATCGCGCGAGCGCTATTGGGGCACGCCCATCCCGGTTTGGATCTGCAAGGACTGCGGGCACATGCACGTTGTCGGAAGCAAGCAGGAACTCAAAGAGTTGGGCGGCATAGACGGCGACGTCGAGCTTCACAAGCCATACGTCGACCCGATCGTGTTCAAGTGCCCCGAGTGCGGCGGCGAGATGCATCGCACGCCCGAGGTCATGGACTGCTGGTTTGACAGCGGCAGCATGCCGTTCGCGCAATGGCACTATCCGTTCGAGAACAAGGACATTTTCGACAAGCACTTCCCGGCGGACTTCATCAGCGAGGCGGTCGACCAGACGAGAGGTTGGTTCTACACATTGCTTGCGGTGTCGACGCTGTTGTTTGACAGGGCGCCGTTCAAGAATTGCATAGTTTTGGGACACGTCAACGACAAGGACGGCGTCAAGATGTCCAAGCACAAGGGCAACGTCGTCGATCCGTGGTCGGTGCTCGACAAGCAGGGCGCGGACGCGGTCAGATGGTATTTTTACAGTTCGTCGATGCCGTGGCTGCCGACGCGTTTCAGCGCGGAGAACGTCAGCGAGAGCCAGCGCAAGTTTTTGGGTACGCTTTGGAACACCTATTCCTTCTTCGTGTTGTACGCGGAGATAGACAAATACGACCCGCGCGAGCACAAACTTTCCGAATGCAAGCTGTCGCTGCTCGACAAGTGGATATTGTCGAGGCTCAACAGCCTGATCAAGTCGGTGGACGACGATCTCAACGACTACAAGATCACCGAGAGCGCGCGCGACATTTCCGACTTTGTCGACGAGCTGTCCAATTGGTACGTCCGCCGCAGCCGCGAGCGTTTCTGGGGCAAGGAGATGAGCGACGACAAGGAGGCGGCATACACGACTCTCTATCACGTCCTTGTGACGCTGTCGAGGGTGGTCGCGCCGTTCGTTCCGTTCGTCGCCGAGCAGATCTACCGCAACCTGGTCTGCACGTTCTACGCCGACGCGCCGGAGAGCGTACATTTGACTTCGTTCCCGGTCGCAGACGAGGCGGCGGAAGACAAGGCGCTCGAGGCGGACATGGACTATGTGCTCAAAGCGGTGGCTTTGGGCAGGGCGTGCCGCAACAAGGCTAACATCAAGAACCGTCAGCCGCTGTCCAAGATGTTCGTCGCAGGCAAGGCGGCGCCTTCGGACGAGTCGATGCTCGCCTACATCGCCGACGAGATCAACGTCGACGAGGTGATACCGGGCGGCGACGCGAAGGAATATATTTCTTACGAGATCAAGCCTCAGCTCAAGACGTTGGGTCCGCGCTACGGCAAGCATCTGGGCGCGATCCGCGGCTATCTGTCCTCGCTCGGAGACGAGGCGGCGAAGGTCGTCGAGACGGTCAAGTCGGGCAAGGATTGGACGTTCGAGGCGGACGGCGCGCAGATAGAGCTGTCCGAAGAGGACTTGCTGATCGGCGTCATCGACAAGCCGGGCTTCAGCGTGGAGACGGACGGCGGCATCACCGTCATCCTCGACACGACGCTGACGCCGCAATTGATCGACGAGGGCATTGCGCGCGAGGTGATCTCGCGCATACAGACGATGCGCAAAGAGGCGGGCTTCGAGGTGGTCGACCACATCCGCGTCGGCTACGTCGCGGACGGCGACATCGCGCGCGTCATCGCGACGGACGGCAGCATCGCCGCAGGCGTGCTTTGCGACGAGCTCAAACAGGGCGTGATCGAGGGCGGCTACACCAAGGAGTGGGAGCTCGGCGGTGCGACCGTGACCTTGTCGGTCGAGAAGGTCAAATGATCAAACTCGCGGAGGGCTGGGACGACTATCGCATCCTTGCGACCGGCGGCGGCTTCAAGCTGGAGCGCTGGGGCAAGCTGGTGCTGCTTCGTCCCGACCCGCAAGTGATATGGGCGCCGAGGTACGACCTTGAAGGTCACGAGGGCATCAACGCCGTCTATCGCCGCAGCAATACCGGCGGCGGCGCGTGGCAGTTCAAGGGCGGAGTGCCCGGCGAGTTCGAGATAGGCAGGCGCGGCTTGCGCTTTTCGCTCAAATTGATGGGCTTCAAGCACACCGGGCTGTTCCCCGAGCAGGCTGTCAATTGGGACGAGATGTCGCGTATGATACGCGAGTCCAAGCGGCAGATATCCGTGCTCAATCTGTTCGGCTATACGGGCGGAGCAAGCGTTGCATGCGCGGCGGCGGGGGCAAAGGTGACCCACGTCGACGCGGCGAAGGCGATGGTCGAGCGGTGCAAGACCAACGCGGCGCTGTCTGGCGTCCCCGACACGTCGATACGCTACATCGTCGACGATTGCGGCAAGTTTGTCGCGAGGGAGCTGCGCCGCGGTCACCGCTACGACGCGATCGTCATGGATCCGCCGTCGTACGGCAGAGGTTCGTCGGGCGAGGTGTGGAAGATAGAGGACATGCTCTTTCCGTTCGTCGAGCAGTGCGTCAAATTGTTGTCGGACGATCCGCTCTTCGTGTTGATCAACTCGTACACGACGGGGCTTCAGCCGACGGTGATCGAGAACATATTGCGTCTGACCCTGGACGGCAGGGGAGGGACGTTCGAATCGTACGAGGTCGGGCTTCCGACCGACGAAGGCATAGCGTTGCCGTGCGGATGCAGCGGCATTTGGAGGAATATTCGTGGCTAACAGACAATTCACCATCGACGATCTCATCGTGTTGCACGAGGACAGGCACGTCATCGTCGTCGTCAAACCGGCAAACGTGCCGTCGCAGGCGGACGAGTCGGGCGACGCGGACATGCTGACCGTCGTCAAGCAGCATTTGATGAAGGAATATGACAAGGAGAGCGTCTATTGCGGCTTGGTGCACAGGCTCGACCGCCCGACCGGCGGCGTAATGGTGTTCGCCAAGACGAGCAAGGCGGCGGAGAGATTGTGCGCGCAGATCAAGTCGGGCGAGTTCGAAAAGACCTACTTTTGCGTGACTTGCGGCGTGCCGCGCGAGAAGTCGTCCACGCTCGTCCACTACCTCAAAAAGAACGAGGTCAAGAACGTCGTAATGGTCGTCCCGATGCTGACAGAGGGCGCCAAAAAGGCAGAGCTTCACTACGACGTGTTGGAGACCAAGCAGGGCTTCGCGCTCGTCCGCGTCAAACTGTTCACGGGCAGATCGCATCAGATCCGCGTGCAGATGGCGACGATCGGCTGTCCGCTGTTCGGCGACGCCAAGTACGGCGCCGATCCGCGCACCGTCGGGCGCGACCTCGGGCTTTGGGCGACCGAACTTCGCTTTGTCCACCCGGTGAGCAAGGAGATGATGAACTTCATCGTCTATCCTCCCGAGGAGTCGGTGCCGTGGAAGGCGTTCGAGCTGGGCAAGTACCTCAACATCTCGGCGATCAAACCGATGTACAACGACTGAATTTGCGAAAGACAGACGCCGCCCGAGGGCGGCGTTTTTGCTGCGTTCGGGCGAGTTGGCAAGCTCAAAACGGCGCGCCGATCGCCCCGCAAACTCCGCGCAAGCCCCTGCATGCAAATGGCGGGAACGACATATTGTACGGAAGGGATAATGCGGATGCAACATCGAGTTTCGGCAATCAGCGGCAACTCGGCAAGGTTATCCGTGAATGCGGGAGATGTTATCCAAGCGGCAGCAAATATGATGATATAAAATAACGCGCGCAAGATGTACGGCATCTCTAACGTTGTCGCGCAATGCAGCCGAGTCCGAGACAGCGGGGGAGAGGACGCGCGGTTCAGGGACGCGGGCAAAGCAAAGGAGCGTTCTCCCGACGCCGAAGGGGGGTAAAATCGCAAAAACGGGGTAAAAAATGTTCGGTAGACGAACAAAATTTTCAAAAAATTTTCAACTTTTTTTCGTGTTTGCGAACGCAGCTTGAAAGAGGGCGGCAAAAGAGCCGTCTGATGGCGAAAAGTGCCCGAAAACATTGAAGTTTTCGGCGGTCGGCAAGTTCAAAACTTTTTTGAAAAAGTGTCCTAAACTTGCCATACGTTGTCATATTAAAAGGGCGATAATGTGAACAGAAATGTGAACATATGTTCAAAAAAGTGGCGCGTAAACTTGATTTTCGTCAAAGTGTGCCTTATACTGTCATCGGAGGGCAAAGATGAAACAAAAACACAACAACGAATGGACAAAGGTACTGCTGGGGGCATACGGATACCTGCCCTCGGCGGTCAAGGCGGCAAAGGCGGAGGCGCAGCGGCTTGCGCTTTCGGGGTACAGTTACGGCGGCGACATCGTCGAACTCATGGACAGGATCATCGATTGCAACAAACGCATCGAGAACTACATCAACGCTCACGTCTTGGTCGGCGAGAGTTTGAGGCGTATCGGCGAGGACAAGGCGCTGATGCTCAAAGAGGTGTGCGTCGAGAGGATGGAGCTTGCCGATCACGCTGCCAGGATCGGGCTATCGCTGACCGTCGCTCGGCGCAAGCTGCGCGGGGCGCTGCTCAGCTTCGCACGGGCGTGCAGCGTGCAAGGGTACGGTGAGGAGTGGTTTTGCGCGCGCTTCGGCAAAGATGTGCTGTTCGACAAGATAAGGGAGCGCGTCACCGAAAAGAAGCGGCGCCTCAAACACCCGACCCCTATCCCTCGGCACGAGACGCCCGCCTACGGAACGCCGGACGCATTTCGCGCCTCACTCGACGCACTCGAACGACCGGCATAGAAATAATTCACACGGGCTGAGAAGGGGGAGGGAGCGCCATCCGTACAACACAGTCAAAGACCAAGCCTTAATTGTAAGACGATAACGCGGCTGTCAAATGACCGCGCTCTTTGACGACGATCTCTTTCGGAAAAGAGAATGGTGACAAATATCGGCGAAAAAATATTGACCGCAGAGAGTGGTGTGAATGAATGCCGCACCCCAAAGGTGGTGCGGAACAGAAAATGTCGCGCGAAACCGCGCTTCTCGCGCGACTTGATAGCGCGGCTATCAAATGACCGCGCTCTTTGACAGCCGCCCATTACGGAACCGCGAACGGTGAGTGAGCGCTTGTTCCGCGGGAAGGGGAGTATTGAGGGGAAACCCAAAAATAGCGAGTATGAAAAACCGCGCACTGTTTGCGATGCAAACGCGCGCGGTTTGATTCGAAGCGTCAATTTTTGGGTTGCCCCTCAAAGCGAAGCTACTAGAGGTACGTGACCGACCCCGAGACGTTCTGCGCGGTGCAAAGGCGCGCCGCTATATGCGGTCAATCAGAGGTCGTAGCGGTCTTTGCGGTTCCGCGTCGGCTTAAAGATGAGGAAGATCACCACCACGCACAGCACGCAGATGAGCGCGATCATGATCCCTCTGACGACATTGCCCTGACCGGGCTCGGCGGCGTCGCCGGGGGTGTCGATGACCGGGTCGTCGGGGGTGATGTCGGGTTTCTCCTCGTGGTGAAGGGGGACGCTTGTCAGCGAGATCGCCGGCACCGAAGTCGAGCCTGCGGGGATGAGCACGTCCGAGGTCATGGTGTTGCCGAGAATGGTGTAATCAATGCGCACAAACAGGTATGTACCAGGCAAAACGCCGGCGGAATTGTCCTCGGTGCGGATGCCGTAAAACTGCGTGATCGTGACGTCGTCGGCGTTGAGGTTTGAAGTCGTGCCGGCGGGGGTCGCGACGGTCAGCGTTCCGGTCGCGGTCACGGTGACGGACGCCGAAAGGTATGCGCCGCGATACGGATCGTCCGAAAGGTCCCAGTCGTCGATCTTGGCGTTGGCGCGCAGTTCGCTCGTCTTGACGAAGAACTGCGGCTCGTCGGTCAGGTTCAGGTTGCCGTATACGATCGGGGTGTAGTCGCCCACCGCTTCGCCGCTCTTGAAGACGTAGTAGGAGTCGGGGACGGAAAACACTTTGTCGTAGCCGCCGTCGCCGTCCGCGACATAGACGTCGAGGTCGGTCGTGACTTGATATTGTACCTGCTCGGTCTCGTCGGCGGCGACTGCGTTCATGCCGAAAAGCATGGTCAGGGCGACGGCGAGGAGCAGAATGAGTGAACAAGATCTTTTCATAACTTCTCCGAATGGTATACCTATATTATACACTATTCGGAGCAAAACGCAATGGCAAATTGCGCGCAAAAAGCAAATTTTGAGCGAAAGAAGTTGAAGGAGGGAATATGGCAACGTCAAAAGAGCGCGAACTGAAGCTGCTCGCCGACATCCTCGACATACAGGCGGAGGAGGAGAGGCGGTATCGCAACGGCGCGCTCAAACGCTACAACAAGGGCAAAAAGGTGCACCAAAAGCAGATGGCTTTTCACCGCTGCCTCAAACGCAACCGGTGGGTTTTCGGCGGCAACCGCAGCGGCAAGACGGAGTGCGGCGCGGTCGAGGCGGTGTGGTGGGCGAGGGGGATACATCCCTATCGCGCAAACAGAGACGGAGTGGAAGGGTGGGTGGTGTCGCTGTCGTACGAGGTGCAGCGCGACGTCGCACAGGCAAAGATCTTGCGCTATCTCGACCCCGATTGGATAGAGGAGATCGTGATGTCGTCGGGTCGGAAAGAGGCGCCGTCGCGAGGGATAATCGACTACATGTTGATCAAAAACGTGTTTGGCGGGCTGTCCAAGATCGCGTTCAAGAGCTGCGATCAGGGGCGCGAAAAGTTTCAGGGCGCGTCGCTCGACTTCGTCTGGTTCGACGAAGAGCCGCCGCTCGACATCTACCGCGAATGCAAGATGCGCGTCCTCGACAAGCGCGGCGAGATCTGGGGGACGATGACTCCGCTCAAAGGCTTGACGTGGGTCTATGACGAGATCTACATGAACAGCGGCGGCGACCCCGAGGTGTGGCACGAGCACATCGAGTGGAGCGACAACCCCTTTCTCGACAAGAGGGAGATCGAGCGCGTGTCGGCGAGCCTGGACGAGAGCGAGCTTGCGATGAGACGGTACGGCAGATTCTCGGTGTCGGAGGGGGCTGTCTACCGCGAATTCGACCCGTCGCGCGACGTCGTCGAGCCGTTCGACTTCCCCAAGGAGTGGCAGGAGAACGTCTCGATCGACCCGGGGCTTCGCAACCCCCTCGCGTGCCTGTTTTTCGCGGTCGATTGGGACGGCGTCATCTATGTCGTCGGCGAGTGGTACGAGGCGGGCAGAGAGGTCGGCTATCACGCGGACAAGATACTCGACCTTGCCGACAAGCTGGATTGGAAAAGGGGGAGCGACGGCAGACTGCACGCGCTCATCGACAGCGCCGCCGGTCAGCGCACGCTGTCGGGCAGCAAGAGCGTCGCAGAACTCTTTTTCGAGCACGGCATCGCGGTCGACACGAGGGTCAACAAGGAGCTGTGGAGCGGCATCGCAAGGGTCAAGCAATACTTCGCCGAGGGGCGCATCAAGATCTTTTCGTGCTGCGACAACCTGATCCGCGAGCTCAAATCCTATTGGTGGGGCACGGGCGACAGCCCCGTCAAAAAGGACGACCACGCGCTCGACGCATTGCGCTATTTCGTGATGTCGCGCCCTCAGCCCGCGCGCCGCGAAAACGGCGAATTGACCATCGTCCAAAAGGACAAGCAAAAGTTGATCAGGGCGCACAAAAGAAACCTGCTGTCGACACGGGCAGGAAAAATCGGGAGGTGAATCGTGCCAAAGAAAATCGTGAGACCGAGCGCAAAAAAGGGGGACGATCTTGACGGGATCATGCTCAAAAAGGCGCTCGGCTACTATGTCGAAGAGAGCGTCGAAGAGTATGACGAAAACGACAACGTCACCAAGCGGCGCGTCTCGATGAAGTATGTCCCGCCCGACACCGCCGCGATCAAGGCGGTGCTCGAGAGGGAGAGCAAATTGAGAGAACTCAAAGGTTACAGCGACGAACAGCTCGCCGCGCTCAAAGCAAAGCTGCTGTCAAAATTGAAGTCCGCGTCGGCGGACGGGGAGGCGAAAAAATGAAGGTGCAAAAGATAGGCGTAAAGGCGGGCTGCGACATGCCCGGCTGCGGGGGAAGGGCGGTGTATTCCTTCTCAAAGACGGGGAGCAAGCGCTTCTCGATCGCGCTGTGCGAAGATTGCGCTCTTGCGATCTGCGCGGCGATGGACAAGGCGACAAAGCCGGACGAAGAGGTGAAGGGAGATGAGTGAGGACAGGAGCATCGTGCCCGAGGGCGAGGCAAAGAGCCCGTTTGCGGCGACGGACGGCGTGTTTGCCGAGGACGTCGTCAAGGACGTCACCGAGGACTACGAACGCCGCCGCGAGGCGAGGCGTCCGCTCGAATTGCAATGGCGGCTCAACATGAATTTCGTCGAGGGCAATCAATATTGCGAGATCTTGCCCGGCGGCGAGATAGGCGAGGGGAACAGCCGCTATTTTTGGCAGGAGAGGGAGGTCTACAACCACATCGCGTCCATCGTCGAGACGAGGCAGTCCAAGCTGTCGCGCACCAAGGTCGGAGTGACCGTGATGCCGTTCAGCAGCGACGACGCCGACACAGGCGCAGCCAAGCTATCGACCGCGCTCATCAAGGCGGTCACCGAACAGAACGGCATGCCGCGGCTCATCAACAAGGCGATCGGATGGAGCGAAGTGACGGGCAGCTGCTTTTTCAAGACCGTATGGGACGGGGCTTTGGGCGAGGTCGTCGGCTTTGACGAGGGCGGGGGCGAGATACGCGCCGGAGAGGCGAGGATCACGGTCGTGCCGCCGTTCGAGATCTTCCCCGACGACGTGTGCTCGCCCATCGACGAGTGCCGCTCGATCATACACGCCAAGGCGTATTCCGTCGCCGAGATCAAGGACTTGTGGGACGTCGAGGTAGAGGGGACGGAAGTGGACGTGTTCTCGCTGGACGGAGCGACACCGGGCAGGGGCAACGCGCTCGGCGTGACGTCGACGACCGTGCCCGATCATTGCGTCGTCATCGAGAGGTACACTCTGCCTTCGCGCTCAAAGCCGCAGGGAGAGCTTGCGATCGTCGCGGGCGGCAAGCTGCTGCACCTCGGGGGATTGCCGTTCGTCACCGGCGACCACGGGCAGAGGGGCTTCCCCTTTTCGCAGATGAAGTGTCTGGAAAAGACGGGGTGCTTTTTCGGCACGAGCGTCGTCGAGAGGATGATACCGCTGCAACGCAGCTACAACGCGGTCAAGAACCGCAAGCATGAGTTCATGAACCGCATCGCGATGGGCGTGCTGCTGGTCGAGGACGGCTCGGTCGACATCGACAACCTCGAAGAAGAGGGATTGAGCCCGGGCAAAGTGCTCGTCTATCGCCAGGGTGCGGACAAGCCGCGCTTCATGGACGCGGGCAACGTGCCCACCGACTTCCGCTATGAGGAAGAGCGGCTGCTGTCCGAGTTCATCACGATCAGCGGCGTCAGCGAATTGAGCAAATACTCGCAGACCTACGGCTCGATGTCGGGCACCGCGATCTCGCTGCTCGTCGAACAGGACGACACCCGCCTTGCGATCACGTCCGACTCGATCAGATTGTGCGTAAAGGACGTGTGCGCAAAGATAGTGCGCCTCTACAAGCAATTCGGCACGGGAGTGCGCTTCAAGCGGCTCGCCGGTGAAAACGGAGAGCCGGAACTCACCTACTTCACCGCGTCCGACCTCAGCTGCGACGACCTCGTGTTCGATTGCGAAAACGAGCTCAACGACACTCTCGCGAGCCGCCGCAACATGGTGCTCGAACTCATCCGCATGGGAGTGCTCGCGGACGAAAACGGACGCATCGACCGCCGCACCAAGGTCAAGATCCTCGAGATGCTCGGGATGGGCAATTGGGAGAGCGGACGCGACGTCGACGAGTGTCAGAGAAAGAGGGCGATGCGCGAAAATCTCGCGCTCGGCAAAGAGCCGCTTGCCGTATGCGAATACGACGACCACGAGACTCACATCGCCGAACACATCAAGGCGCTGCTCGAAGACCGCGTCTTTGGCGACAAGTCGCTCTATGACGAGATGGACGAGCACATAAAGCAACACAAAATGATGCAGCTCATGACCGAAAGCGCAGCCGCGCAGAGCGGTCAAAGCGGCGAATAACAGACACGGACACCAAAAAAAGGAGGGTATTATGGATACGCAGAAACAAATCGACGCCGCCCCGCCCGAGGGCGCGGACAACGGCGAGAAGATCTTTTGCGGCAAGTTCGCCTCCGTGGGCGAATTGGAGAGAGCATACGACTCACTTCAGAGCGAGTTTACGCGCAGATGTCAGCTGAATGCGCTGCTCAAACGTCGGCTCGAAGAGAGCGCCGCAAAGTCGTCGGACGGGGACGGGAAGCACGCCGAGCAAGAGGCAGAGAAAGAGCCGTCGACCGCGACCGCGAGCGGCGGCGTAAACGCTCCGCCTTCCGAGTGCGGCGAAGGCGAAAAGCGCGGCGCAGCCGTCCTCGACGAACAGACGAGGGCGGAGGTCGTCAAGCAATTTTTGCAAGACCTTTGCCGCTCAAAGCCGCCGTCGACGATCTCGGCGCGCGGCAAGATCAACCCCGTTCCGCCTCAAAGACCAAAGAGCATTGCCGAGGCGGGAAGGTTCTTCAAAGGCATGCTCGAAAATGGAGGATTTTAAGCAATGGTTACACTCGAAACAGCGGAAAAGGCCCTGAAAGCGGTATATCTCGGGGTCGTCGCAAATCAACTCAACGTCGGGGTCAACCCCTTCTACACGATGATCAAGCAGACCTCGTCCGACGTCTGGGGCAAGGAGATCATCAAGCTGGTGCCCTACGGCGTCAACGGCGGCGTCGGAGCCGGCACCGAGACGGGCGCTCTGCCTGCTGCGGCGCCCAACAACTACGAGCGCTTCAAGCTGGAACTCAAAAACCTGTACGGCACGATCGAACTGTCCGACAAGGCGATCAGAGCGTCGCAGTCCAGCGCCGGCGCATTCGTCAATCTGCTCGACGCCGAGATGGAGGGGCTGCTCGAATCGTCCAAGTTCAACCTCGGCAGAATGCTGTACGGCGACGGCAGCGGCACCCTCTGCAAGGCGACCGACAACGGCACGAGCAACAACATCTTCGTCGTCGACAGCGTCAAGCGCCTCGTCGAGGGCATGGTGCTGGACGGCTACGATTCGGACGGCGAAGCCATCGAGGCGCTCAAAGGAGTGCGCGTCACCGAGATCGACCGCTCCGCAAAGACGGTCTCCGTCACCGGCGCGGGCAGCGCGATCGCCGAGAGCGACTACATCACCTTCACCGTGCAGGGCTCCAAGAACAACGAGATCACCGGTCTCGAAGCGGTGTTCGGCACCGGCGACCTGTACGGCGTCAGCCGCGCCGGTAAGAAGTATCTCCAAGCGATCACCAAGACGCAGGTCGGCGCGATCGACACCGAGAAGATGCAGCAGGCGATCGACATGATCGACGAGTACACCGGCTCGGCGACCGACATCATCCTCTGCGCCTACGACAGCCGCAGGGCATACCTCGACGCCTGCGCAACGACCCGCACCAACGTCGACTACATGAATCTCGACGGCGGCTTCCGCGCGCTGTCCTTCAACGGCATCCCCGTTGTCGCGGACAGGTTCATCGACGACGGTCAGATGTACTTCCTCAACAGCCGCGACTTCAAGCTGCACCAGCTGTGCGATTGGAGATGGCTCGAGGGCGACGGCGGCAAGATCATCCGCCAAAACGCCGGCAGCGCGACCTACACCGCGACGCTCGTCAAGTACGCCGATCTCATCTGCGACAGACCGATGGCGCAGCTCAAATACACCGGCATCACGTCGGCATGAGCATGAGGGGCGCGTCGGTCGCGATCACGGACGACCTCTTCGGCATCGCGGACAGGGCGAAGAGCATCGACCCGCGCTATCGGATCGAATACAACAAGGGGAAACGCAGGTTCGAAGTGTTTGCGGGCGAAGATCGCTCTTGCCCCATCGTGCTGCCGTTCGATCGTCTCGACTGCCGCGCGCTGACATACCTTCGCAAGACGAGGATAGAACGTCTCGCCGCGCTTCAGGCGGAGATAGACCGCCACAATGCGCTCGAAGAGCAGAGACGGCTCTCCGAACTTCGGTCGAAGGCAATGGACGCGCTGGACGGCATTTTGTGACCGCGCGCCCCGAGGAGGTGGATATGACGCTCAAACAGATCGTCGACGAAACAAAATTTTGGCTGGGCAAAGAGAGATGTTCCATCGGCGCCTCGGGCGACGAGGCGACGGAAAAACTCGCCGAGTGCGCAAGACGAACGCTCGAAAAGATCGCGCTCGAATATGCGCCGCTCGTCGAAGTCGCGACCGTCACGGCAAGGGGCGGGAGATTTTCTCTTGCCGACCTGCCGCGGCATGCGATCGCCGTCAAAAAGGTGAAAAGCGGCGATCGAACGATCGCGTTCCGCTGCCTCGGCGAGGTGTGCGAAGTCGCCGAAAACGGCGCGCTCGAGGTCGAGTATCATTGCTTGCCCTCGCGCGCCGCGCTCGAAGACGAGTGCGAAGTCGCGCCGTGCGTCACGGCTAAGTCCGCCGCTCTCGGCGCCGCCGCGGAGTTTTGCGCGATCGAGGGCATGCCCGACCTCGCGGAGGACTTCGGAGACAGATTCGCCGAGGATATCCGCGCCGCGGTCAGGGTGAGACGCGAAGTGCGTATGCCCGGGAGGATGTGGCTGTGATACGCTATGACGGAAAATATGCATTGGGCAAGGTCGTCAAAAGACGGGTGCCGCTGACGGATTTCGGCGGCTACGATCCCGACGACGCCGACCGCTCGCTGCCCAAGAGCATGTGCGACGAGGCGTTCAACTTCGCGTTCGACCGCGGCAGATTGACGGACGGAGTCTCGTTTTCGCCGTTCCGACAGACGTTGGACGACGGGAGCGCGCAAGCCTTGCCCGTGCCGCAGACGCAATTCGGAGAATACGAACTCTTTGCCGGTAAACTCAAGATCGACGGCAAGACGCGCGACGTGCTGTTCGCCTCCGAATCGCAACGGCTGAGCTATCTCGTTCTCGGCGACGAGAACGCGACTTGGCAGACAAAGACGGACATGTCGCCCGGCACCTTCGTCAGCGCGGTCGGTTACGTCTTCGAGGACGACGACCTCATGCTGTTCGCCGGGCGCGGAGCGGGAGTCTATATCCTCTCCGGTTCAAACGGCGGACAGACGGTCGCGAACGCACTGCCCATACGCGACATCCGCACCTATCGCGAACGCGTCTTTGCGGTCGTCGACAGAGAGCGGCCGTGCGTGTGGTTTTCGGACGCGTTCGACCCGTACGATTGGAGCGTCTCCCTTGACGCCGGCGGTTACATCTATACCGACGGCTCGGCGGGTAAGGTGCTGGCGATCGTGCCGATGAGCGACTTCCTCTTTGTCGTCTGCGAGTACGGACTGTACCGCCTGACCGCATACTCCGATCAAAGCTCGTTCACGCTCAAGAGGATATCCTCGGACACCGGGCGTATCTTCGCAAAGAGCGCGGTCGTGTGCGGCGACAGCCTTGTGTTCGCCGCCGGCGACGGAGTGTACGGAAGCGACGGCTATGGGGTGCGCAAGCTCACATCGAGGGCGGACAAATTGCTTGCGGACGCAAAGGACGTGTCAGCGGTCTTTTGGCGAGGCAAATATCTTGCCTGCTTCGACGACGGAAAGTCCGCGCCCGGAGGAGGCGACGGCGCAATGTTCGCGCTCGACCTCGACAGCGGAAATATCGACGTGTCGAGAGGGCTTGACTTCGCCTCGCCCACCGCGCTCAGAGGGGAGAAGGACAACAGACTGCTCGCTCGCTCCAAAGAGGACGGCGCGGTGCTCGCCGCAAACGACAGAGGCGGCGTATATCGCAAGAGGTTCGCCTATTGGCACATCGGCGGGATAGACCTCGGTCTGCCGTGCGACAAAAAGCGCATCGTGCAGATCGAGTGCAGGACGAGCGCGCCGTTCACTCTCGGCATCGTCGCCGACGGGGAGAGGCACGAATACCTCTTCTCGCCGGCGATCGCAAAGAGGTTGATCGGCGTTGCGGGACGCGAGTTCGAGTTCGACATCACATGCCGCGCTCCGAGCGCCGTAATCTCGCCGCCGCTGGTCACGATCGAGACCGCGATATAGAAAAAATATGACGTAATACGTCAAAATAATTGATAATAATGCGGAATATCCTCGCCTGTCGCGGAGCGCGCCGAGATCTGTGGCTACCGATAAGGCGGAATGCGGCTACAAAGTAAAGGGCAAAAGGATGTTCCGCACGGAGGCAAAATGGGACTTTTGAAAAAGACGGACGCGTCGACTTTGGCGCGTGAGGCGATCGCGCTCGCCGAAGAAAACTCCGCTATCGCCGAGAGAACATACCGCCTCGTGACGACCGACGTCGCGGCGGGGCAAAGCATTGTGGTCGGAGTGCGCGGAGGGGGAGAGGTGTATGCCGAGGTCTTTTCGCCGAGCGGAGACGTCGCCGGTACGATGTCGCTCATCGGCGCGGACGGCTCGGCGCTCGGATCGAAAATCGTCGCCGCACCCATAGCCGCGACCACGTTCAAGTCTGCGGGCGGCGAGGCGCGCTTTCGCTTCGTCGCCTCGGCTGCCTTCGCGTCGCTCAAACTCACGCTGTCCGTCAGGGGCGGCGCGTTCTTCGAGCCGTGACGGCTCCGAAAATTCAAGGAGGGAATATGGCAAACAAATACAAAGACGCGGAAGACAACCGCGCAAAACTCAAAAAGGCGTCCACCGAAGAGGAACTCAACGAATTGTTGATCCAATTGGACAAAGAGTGGAATGAGACAAAGGAAAAGTATGAGCCGACGCCCGTCGAGGAACTGTTCCCCGTCGAACACGGCTATACCTACAAGGAGTACAAGCCCGAGTCGGACGAGTCGATCGCGACGCGCGTCGAGAACGAATTGAGACCTGTCTCGGAAAGTAAAAAGCAGCAGCTCCGCGCCGCCGCGCAGGGCGAAGAACGCAAGGAGGAATCGAGGCGCGACGAAGCCGAGGCGGAAAACGAATCGCAAAAAAAGAGCATCGCCAAAGCTCGCAAAGAGGAGTATGACGACATCGAAAACGCCGCCGTCGCCCAAGGCATCGGTCGTTCGTCCATCAAGTCGGGTCTGGAAGGAGAGGCGGATCGCTCTGCGATCGCAGCGTCCGAAGCCTCGGACTCCGAACTTGCGCTCAAAGAAGCGGAGATCGACGCGAATATCGCCGCTTTGCGAGAAAAACTCGACGCGGCGCTCCAAGCCGAGGACGCCGACGCAGCTGCCGATATCGCCGAGCGCACCGCCGACCTCATCGCCGAGCGCGACAAAGAGTCGAATCGCGTCACCGAGTATAACAACAAGGTCAAACAGGACATCGACGAATATTACAAGACGCGCCAAAGACTGCTCCGCCAAGAGATCGCCGACTACAACGACCGCGCCGCCGCGCAAGCCGAGTATGAGCGGAAGTACGGCTATACCGGCGAAAAACAAGAGAATTATACCAAAAGGCTCGATCTCGCGCTCGATTTCTACTCCGGCTTCGACCCCGATGTCGCGATCGAGATGATCGAGAACAACGGCTACCTGCGCTCCTACCTCGGTCGGTACTATCAACGGCTCGTCGGCGCGATATACAGCGCGGCGTACGGAGGTTGACATGTGGGAAACAGTGCTCGAATCCGTCGTCGCCAACGGCGCTTGGGCAGTGCTGTTTTGCGTGCTGCTCGTCTATGAGCTCAAAGACAGCCGCGCCCGTGAGGAAAAATATCAACAAACCGTCGCCTCGCTCCTCGACGCCCTCCAGGGCATCGACGAGATCAGAGACGACCTCGGCGAGATCAAAAAGGCGGTCTGCCCGCGTATCGTCCCGCGCCGCAAAAATGCGCGCCCCGACGAGCAAAACGAAACGGACGACGCCGCATGAGGTGACCATGAAACAAAAGATCAAATCGTATGAGTTTTGGATGTCGCTCGTCTCGCTGATCGCGCTGATCGCCGGCTCGCTCGGCGCGGACGTGCCGCATCTCACCGAGATCTGCACCGCGATCGTCGGCATCCTCGTTGCGATCGGCATCGTCAAAAAACCGCCGACCGCAAACGAATCGCAAAGTGAACGGCAAAACGACAGCCTTGAAGGGCAAAAGGACGACAACTCCGCAAACGACAAAATGAAAGCGGAGAAGTGAAGTAAAAACGCATCCGAAAGGGTGCGTTTTTTGGCGGGAATTTTGCGGTGCGGCAGGGGTGAGGTGATGATAAGGGCTATTACATTTTAATTAATTATTTTGATAATATAATATATTATAATAATCTATTTTATAATTATATTTTTGTTTTAGTGGGTGGGGTTTGGTTGCCGGGGTGTGTTTATATTTTGGTTTGTTTGTTTTGGGGGTGGTTTTTGAAATTGAGGGTTTTTGGGGTGGAGTGGTGTTTGAATTATTGGGAGTAGGTGAAGATTTTGTTTCGAGGTGGGGGTTGGTTTTGGGTGTGTGTTTGATTTGTTTTGATCGGCGGGTGCTCGTGTTTTGTGTTGGGGTGATTATTTTTTTGTTTGTTTTGTGTTATGGTATGTTTGTTGAAATTGAGGTTTTTTGGGGTGGGTAGTGTTTGAATTATTGGGAGTAGGTGAGGGGGTGGTGAGGTGTTGGGTTCGGTTGTTGAGTGGTTTTTTGATTTGTTTGTGGTGTTGGGTTTGGAGTGAGGGTGGAGTGTATTTGATTGTTGATGGTAGGATTGTTGAGGTTTAGCGAAAAGCGAGCGCGGTTGTTAGGCCGGTGCGGTTGGTGATTCGGGATAGGGTTTTGGATGGATAACGCATATATTTAGGAATTTAGTTTTTATAGTTAATAATGTAGCGCACTATAAGCATTATGTTGGTCATGTATGTGGCATTAAGGTTTTGCGAGTCGGTGCGACTTGTGGGATTTGGATGGTACATAATATAAATAAAAATAACAAAAGTGATTGCGAAAAGGCCAGAAATATGATATTGTATAATCAAGGAGGAAAATTCTAATGATTGAAGACGAATTCGGAATTGAATATTTAGAGGGGAATTCAAAAAGGTTTTACAAGATTGATATTACTATAAAAAGGTATGATCTTGAAAATACAACGCCATACTTGTTTCGCATGGGCAAATACGAAATTAAGAACAACAGCTGGGGGGGAATGTTGTATGAAATCGCATGTTTGTTGAATAAAATTGACCCGAAAAGTCGAGACGAACTTCTGATGATAAAAGCAGATTGGGGAAAGCAAAGCGTTTTTTCTGTAGAAAACAAGACGAATTTCAAAATATTCCAACATGGGTTGTATATCAATCTAAATCATACGTCAATTCATGCAATGTGGACAATTCAACTACTGTTGAAAGAATGGATGATTCCACTTGAAAATTGCGAGATGTATATACACAGAATGCCTAAAGCGGAAAGGGCAGAAGTAATCGAATATTATACTAAGAAAACGATAAGCGGCATGGAAACACATTTAGGCTTGACAACGTCGCTGTCAAAGGATGCAATAGCAAAATATATTAATCTTCTGCGCGAGATTAACGAAAAACTGTGCCCAAAAGTATTTAATAATTCGGGTTATAATAACATATTTGTAGTCGACGAGTTCTATCTTTTTGAAAAAATGAGAAAGGAATTGCTAAACCATATTAATGTAGTTTTTTCGGATAAGGTGTACGTGAGAAAAAACGCGCAACAGGCGCTCGAATACCTGAGGCAGTATTATAAGCGTATATTGCGCTAAACGGAAATATAAACATAATATTCAAAAAATATTTCCAATTTATTGTTGACAATCTCTTCAAAAGGTGTTACTATAGCTATAGCAGGTTACAGAATATGGACAACAAGAGACAAAACTTCATTAGGATATCCGGGAATAGGGTACAGAAGATACTGACGCTTTTAAATCAGCTTACAAATCTGACGAATACCTCATTTTACGAATATACAAATGAAGATATAGAAAAGATTTTTGCCGAAATTGAATCGGAGACGAGTAAAGCAAAAATGCGCTTGCTGTCTAGCAAAAAAAATACAAAGAAAACGGAGTTATAAGGAGTACAAGATATGTGTGAAGATAAATTGAAGTGGAGATTCGCGCATAGTAATTATGGTATAAGAAAAGGGTTAAATACCGGAGACGCCGAAACGTTTAAATCCGATCCATATGCTAATTTTGCACGCGAGGTGGTTCAAAATTCTATTGACGCGCAGCTTGACAGAGATAAACCCGTGACTGTGGAATTTCACGCCTTCAAGATCAATACGTGTGACATCCCCGGGATAGACGATTTAAAGAGTGCTGTCAAAAGATGCATTGAGCTTTGGAACGACTCGAATTCAGAATTCAGCAAGGTGTATGATGACATTTTAAATAAATTGAATAGTAGAGTTATCGGATGCTTGAGGATCAGTGATAAAAACACGGTAGGTCTCGATGGCATCGAGAGGCCTGATGATTGGCGTGACAACAAGTTTTTGGCGCTCACTAGGTCTACCGGGGTTTCAAATAAGGGAAACGATACTGCCGGCGGATCAAAAGGCGTTGGAAAAAACGCAGCATTTTTATTATCTGAAGTGAAGACAGTATTCTATTCTACCTTAACATTTAAGGGGTATAAGGGGGGATTTGGCGTTGCCGATTTTATATCCGGGTATGCAGAAGATTCTCGAGCTGATACTGAATCTCGAGATTATACGCAGGGTGAAGGCTATTTTGGTAGAAACGATCGCAATCATCCATGTGAAGAATTTGTTCGGTTTGATAAAGATTTTCACGACAGAGAACAAGGTGATAGCGGTATAGCGGTACAGATATTTATATTTTAGGTTTTGCCCAAAACGAGAAATGGGCCTATGAAATCATAGAGAGTGTTTTGGATTCGTTCATGGCATGTATCGCAAACAACAAGCTAGAGATAAAAATTAACGAACAGGTAATCAATCATGATACTTTATGGAGTGTAATAAGCAATCAGCTTTATATTAATCCGAAGAAGCAACCAATGTTTGTGGCTCAATATAAGTTGTTGAAGGGGGATGGAGACGTAAGAGTTTTCGATATCGATACCGGTTACGGTGTTGCCAAGTTAAGCGTCTTGGTCTTAAACGATAACGACAAGCGCTTGGCAACCCATAAATGCGCAATGATACGATATCCGTATATGAAAATCAAGGATTTTTCATTACAGAGCAATTTGAATGTGGCGGCTATGTGTATTATAGAAAACGATAAATTATGTTCAACGTTGAGGGATTTGGAGAATCCTCAACATTCGAATTGGGAGGTTAAAAGAGCAAATCCTCAAGATCGTCAGGCGATGAGAGATCTTATCAATAGTATTAAAGATCAAATTTCAGACAATGTGCTTAGTTGTTTTCAAGCAGAGGCGCACGATACGATAGATCCGTATGGTGCAGGCGATTATTTGGCAGAAACAAATGGCGAAGGAAGCGAATCGAACGGTAATGCAACGGTAAATGGCAATCAAGAAGAAATAGAAGTGACGAAACCCAAAGAGGCTATAGTAATCGAGAAGAATGCTTACATCGAACAGAATGACGGAGCAGGAGTTCGACCTGAAATCGGTCAATCGGATAGCGATGGAGACGACACTTCGCATCCGGGAGGTCATAATGAAGGTTCCGGAGGGGGATATGGTGAAGGTGATGAGCTAGGAGGAAGTAAGGACGGAGATAATATCGTAATGAAGAAGGCTCAGATTGCAGGTGTCAGATATCGCGTTATTGCACTTGATAAAGATAAAGGTAAATATAGAATTACCTTTACAGCTCCGGACACATACGAGGCTTGCTATATTTCGCTCTATATTGTAGGCGACGAGTTTAAGCAAAAAGACAAGCTTTCAATAAAAAATATGAAATGCAACGGAGTCAAGATTGCTTCAGATAGCGAATTTGAATATGGGCCGTTTGCCATGAAAACAGGGCAGAAGGTCATTGCGGAACTTGAAACAAATCAAACGGAATATTTTTCGTGCGAGGTAAAGATTTATGCAACTCAAAAATAGGCTGTTCCCATATCCCATTTTGAACAATAACGAGATATTATCTACCTATCTCGGGAAATGCTTTGATTTAAATTATGCTCTGATTGAGAACGAAACGGCTGTGTTGCTAGAGGGTGTTAAATTCTGTACGAACAGTAAATATATTAAGAGCTTGTATGAAAACGGGATAATAGAAGTCGTTTGCGTTATTGAATGCTCTCAGTCGGTCAGTCGTCGATGTGAAGTCGTTTCGGAGCAAGGAAAAACGATTGAGCTTGCAAAATCGGATTATAATGGAAAGATTGAGATTTCGATGTTTGCATATGCGAAAAAGGACTTTGAAATGAAAGCCGATGAGTTTCAAAGTGATTATCGAGAGTTAAGTTTTAAAATCGACAAATATGATATTGTCGCGGCAAATGACGGAATAGTATTTAAGATTAATCATTTGGATATGGAGGACAATGCGGCAAAGTCAATATTCAGTATTACCGTGGATGAATCGTTGGATGACGAAGCCGGTTATACGGTGTCATATTACGGCAAGAAGATAGAAATCTACATGTCCAGAAAACAATTTGAAAAATATAACATAGTGTATGCTTCTCAAGATTTCAAAGAAGTATTTTTCAACATGCTACTAGTGCCCGTGTTAACGGAAGCTTTGACTTCAATTAAAGGTGAGTTGGAATCTCAAGCCGATCTCGATGATATTTGCGACAAGTATACGTGGTTTTATTCGGTCAAGCGAGGGTATAAAAAACAATACAATAAGGAATTGACAAAATCCGAATATTTAGATATGTCCCCTATTGTGTTGGCGCAGCAACTGTTGGGCAATCCACTTGGTTACGCTCTAACAAATATTGTCAAAAAGATAAACGAAAGCAAGGAGTCTGAAGAAGATGAGTAAAATCAAAATTAAACTGTTAAGCGATACGGCATTGGCATATTTTAAAAGAAACATGTCTAAAATGGTCGTTAAAATTCAAGAGAACGAAACAAATGACTGGGTCTATAAAGACTTCAGTAATCCGATTTTTGTTCAAAAGGAGTATCAAATCGAAGATTTTGAATTGATGCCTAATCCGGAATCGGCAGATAAGGAAATTGATTTGAACAACTCCATTGTGTTATATGAGACGTTGAAGTCATTACCGAAGTATATTTTGACCGATGAAAGATTTTGGTTATGGTTGTATCTTGAAAAGTGTTATACTATAACAAGATCGATGATGAAAGTCACAGGAAAATCGACACTGAGCGACCACTGGACGTTTGCTCAAGGTGTTCGACGCGGTCTTATGTTTGGTGTGTTGTCACGCTGCTATTACCGTGTTCTTTTTACGGTCGATCCGAGTAAAGAAGATAAATATGAATTGACAAAATGGATTATTCAGTTTCCGGAAAGATACAGAAATCTAACATGGCGTTCGTTTTCATCGGAAGCGCATTTAGTAAGAGGCATTCTAAAAGGTGAAAAAAGAGCTGTGGAAGAAACGGGAAGAGAAAATAGCAAGTTTTATTCGGAAATCGCAAAGTATATAATGAGAGTAGGAAGTGTTAAGCTTTTAGATGTGATAACAGAAGAAGACATTGAGGACATAACTTACAATAAAATGATTGAATTATACAATGCGGAAGAGGTGAACCTATGAAACATGCTAACGTGAGGCCGTTTGTCAAATGGGCCGGAGGGAAGAGGCAGATTTTGCCGTTCATACTTCGTATGATAAATGAAGCAGTCGAAGAACAAAATGGGGAACAGCATGCATATATCGAACCATTTTTGGGAGGAGGAGCGGTATTTTTTGAGTTGCAACCTCACAAGGCTGTGATTAACGATCTTAATGAAGAGTTAATCAATGCTTACAAGGTTATCAAGTCTGATGACTATAGTAAACTGATTGACAAGCTCAAAGAATATGAAAAGGAGTACAAAGATGAACCGGATGAATTTTATTACGAGATTCGTCGAAAAGATCGCGAGCCCGGCTGGAAGAATTGTGGGGCAGTTGAGAGAGCGGCAAGAATGATATTCTTGAACAAGACATGTTATAACGGATTATATCGAGTAAACAAGAGAGGGGAGTTCAATACTCCTATGGGAAGGTATTCAAATCCTACTATATGCGACGAGCAAACGATAGTAGCCGTTCATGATTATTTGTCGGACAAGGGAAATGATATATCAATATTAAATGAGTCGTACGAGGCGGCTATGCTTAAGGCAACGGACGGAGACATAATATATGTTGACCCTCCTTATGATTATGAGGACGATGATGGGTTTACAAAATATCAACTCGAAGGTTTTTCATTTGAGGATTTTGTGAAGCTGAAAAAACAATGCGATTTGGCAATACAAAGAGGGGCTACTGTAATAATCAGTAATAATGCAACAGATAAAGTTCTTGAATTGTTCAAACAAGATCCGAATTATAAGATATATTATAATGTAACAAAATTGCATACGTTAAGAATGATTAATTGCAAGGGCGCGGCAAGAAAAACAGGGAAAGAAGTTGTTATTTTGGGTATGTTGTATACATTGCCGCAAGCAAATGAAATAAATAAAATTGTTTTGTTGGCTAGCAAATGCAATGATGAATATATAAAAAACAAGGAAGCAATAAAAGTTGATCTTAATTTGGGCTCGGAACGTCAGGTGACCTATTATTTGTCAGCATTATTTTATTTAGGCTATTTGGATGGTAGAGGTGAAATAGCACCAAACCTGCTTAAATTAAGGGGTGAGATAGAAAGGATTGAGGAAGATATATTTTCATCTTTAAGGAATGATTTATATTGTAAAGAAGAGTTCGTTTATGCAAAATTGAATGGTAAGCCTGTAAGGAAGGCTGTGATAGAAGAAAAAATAGCCAGTAAGAATACCAATTTGTCAAAGAGCACAATTGAACGTAGAGCGTCAACTATAAAAGCTTGGATTGAGTGGATGTTGGCATACTCAAAAGAAAATGGCAAGTCTTAAGCATTCTATGATGTTGTATAAAAACAAAAATGCGCAATCGGGAACACAACGGCGTGCACCCTGACTGACGCGAGAAGCGCGTCATCGGGGGTGCACTCCCCCTTATCTCCGCCATCTGCCCGCGACGAAAGAAAAAAGACCCGAACAATCGGATCTTTGGGCAGATGGTGGAGATAAGGGGAGTCGCCTTACAGCGATTGCCGTTAGGGGACGGCGAGACACGAAATGTGTCGAGGCGCGATCGCGTGCAGCCTGACTGACGTGAGAAGCACGTCATCAGGGCTGCACTTCCCTTATCTCCCCAAGACGAACAAAAACGGCACCGATTAGGTGCCGTTTTGCTGTCTTGGTGGAGATAAGGGGAGTCGAACCCCTGACCTCTTACATGCGAAGCAAGCGCTCTACCAACTGAGCTATATCCCCATGTGCGAAAGCTATTATAGCATGCGCGAATTGAAAATGCAACGAATTTTACGCGATTATCCGAAATTTTTGCAAAGGCTTTGATGTTCTTTTGATATTCCCTTGCAACGGCGCGGTTGCTGTGATATAATCGTAAAGCAAACTCAATACGAAAGCGTTGCGAACAGGTCTTGCGCGGCGGTCTTGTAAGGAGCGCAGCGACGGAATAGCGAACGCCGTCAGGGCACGTCGAGGCGCACCGCCGAGACGCGTGAGCGTCAAACCGTAAACGGTCGAGAGACCGC
>ERZ1643250.135-NODE-135-length-94449-cov-23.634055_pt1 | contig 94449 bp, 101 predicted proteins | sample MGYA00579262_ERZ1643250 | MGnify/ENA primary metagenome ERZ1643250 (study PRJEB29033, sample SAMEA4952265) | chicken gut metagenome | biome: Broiler Chicken; feature: Gastrointestinal Tract; material: Caecum | place: Ireland | collected 2018 | study: Broiler... | reverse complement strand
ATAATATTAGCCGCAATCTCGTTTGGCGCTGTAATCACCCGGCCGATGGTGTCAACGAACAATAAAAACCAAGCTCCAGCAAAAATCGAAAATGGAATGATTTTTTGATAATCATATCCCAAAAGCAAACGAGCAACCTGTGGCACAATAATTCCGATAAAGGCTAAAACACCAATGCAAGCCGTTGTTGTTGCGGCCAAAACCACTGCAATTAGCATCAAGACTAAACGCAGGGTTTTAGCAGAAACACCTAAAGACGTCAGCTCTTCATCATTGATCTTTAAGTAATTAGCCCAATTCATAAAACAAATCGCGCAAATCAGCCCTATTATGCCAATAACCAATAAATACATTGTTGATCCCCAACTACTTGTGGCCAGGCTGCTGCCACTATTTTGATTATTAGTGAAAACTTCCTGCATCCCCGTGAACACCGCATTCAATGCCACTCCGATGATAATTAACTGATAAGGCGTCATCTTTTTTTGGAATAATAAAAGAAGCCCAAACGCTAGCAGTCCGCCAATAATCGCGAAAATAATTTTACCAAAGAAAATTTCTGGCAAAATAATAACCGCTAGCAATTGACATAAACTGGCTGCACTAGAGATCCCCATAATTCCAGGTTCTGCAATCGGATTGCGCAAAGTTGCCTGAAAAAAGGCACCACTAACAGAGAGGCTAGCTCCTGCTACTAGTGCCGAAATAATCCGCGGGACACGGATATTAAACAAAATATTCAATTGGCTGTTAGTCATCTTTTGCATTGAAAAATTGCTTGCTCCGTGAGTTAATGCAAAGAAAATCGTACTGATTAACAAAACTGCTAAAATCAAGTTTATCCAAATTACCTTTTTCTTCATTTTGATCACTTTCCAGGGTACAACCAGTTGCTTAATTTATTCAATGCTTGAGAAACATTCATGTTAGCTGAAGCATTAAAGTCTGGTTGCTGTAGGTCATAAACTCTGCCTGTCTTTACGGCTTTCATCGTCTTCCAAACAGAATTTTTCTTAAACTCTTGCTTAAATTGTGGCAAAGTTACATTTGGTAAAGCATGTTCTAATCGCAAAATGACATCTGGATTTTTAGTAGCTAGCGAGTCATTACTTGGTGACAAATAAATCTGACTATCAGAGTGATAGATATTTTCCCCACCAGCTATTCTGACCAAATCACCTAAATATGATCGATTAGTTAGAATCATGTAATTAGCGCCAGGCAAGCCCATCAAGATCAATACTCTAGGCTTACGACCGTGAACACGTGCTTTAGCCTTTTTAACGGCTTTTTTGATTAAGCCAATCTGATAATCAGCCTGTCTCTGCCGGTAATACTGCTTGCCTAATGAACTCAGTGTAGCTTCAAGGTCAGCTACTGAATCCAGCTTCAGATATGTAACTTTAACGCCTTGTTCTTTAAATGATTGATCATACTGATCTTTTAAAGTTGAGACTGCATAGACACGAGTGGGATTCAAAGAAGCAATCTTTTCAACACTTGGCTTCATTGGACTCCCAATCTTGGGCACCTTTTGATAGCGTGCTGGTAACTTAGCCTGCGTCTTTGGAACCCCTGCTAAATTAACGTTCAATTTATCAAAAATTTCAGTAATCGCTGCACTTGTGGCAACAATCTTTTCATTATTGGCAACTTTTTGATCAATCAATCGTTTAGCACCAATTGCCACTCCGATGATTGCTACTAAAAATATAATTAAACCAATAATTAATCCTTTACGTTTTTTCATTTACTTTTTCTTTCCTTGGCATTTACGACAATCAAAACAGCAACGCCAATTAAAATTAACGAACTAAGCACTCCAGCCAAAATAACATAATAAAAATTTCGCTGCCTTTGTTGATTAACACGTTGATTGCGTGCATTCTGCGCTATTTGCCTGTTAGCTATTGCCGCTTGCTTCTTTTGTGCCAATTGCTCCTTAGGCTTAACACTCTTGTTTTTCACCTGTGGCGCGCTACGTTTTATCGCACTTTCTGCATGACTTGCTCGCTCTTTTTTATTTGTTAACTTAGGCAATTGCGTAGTGTCAAAAGCAAATGTAATATTGTGTGTTGCTTGGTAAACATGTGGCACATCTATTTTAATTTGACTAGAAATATCACGTTTTAAATTATTAGTGCGAAAACTATAGCGATAATCATAGTCACTGCCATGCCGCGTTTTTACTACGTTTAGCGGTGCTTGTCCATTAATCGTTAACACCCGAACCGGATAGGGACTTAGATCTTTCTTAGTGCGAATCGTCATCGTTACCAGGTACTGATTGTCATCTACCACAACCTGAGCAGGACGCGCATAGTAGCCATCAGCCATCGAGGTCTGATGCGTGCCATACTTGTAAGTACGATAACTCACGCTTTGTGCACTAACAGTCACACCAAAAATAAACAAACAAGTTAGCAACAAGAGAGGAAAAGAGATAATTTTAGCTATATTTTTCATTATTTCTTTCTCTTCAAAATTTTATTTCTTAAGTAAAAGGCCAAACCAATAATTGCAGCATCAAATGCTAAAAAGCCTGCGATCACAGGCAAAAATGGATATTCCACCGCTGCAATCGTCGCCATCTTTTTCTTCTTGGGTGTCATCTTTGCCCCAGGTTTTACACTAGAGTTTGAAGAAGACTGCTGCTTTTTAACTGGCTTTGACTGCGGTTGAGCGCTACTTGTAGCATTTTCTGCATCTTTACTACTGTCGTCATTAGCTGCAGGAATAGCATCACTAGTACTACTTGAATCAGTGCTACTATTTGCTTCGGTTAATGCCTTGCTTACAGTCGAACTGTGCGCCACATTTTTTACGCCAAAAGCAAACCAAACCTTAAACAAACGATCATGAATATTGGCAATTGGTACGCTCAAGCGCAGACTCCCCTGAGCCTGCTTCTTCAACTGATTTAGCGACTTGAAGTGGACCTGATAAGTCCAGATATCCTTGCCAGCTTGTTTGGTAAAACGCAGGTTTGAAATTGAACCAATTCCCAGTGAAACCGGCTGAAATTTGGTCACCATCCCATGCTTTACCTCAACTTTTAAGGTCATAACATAGCCCTGCTTTACTTTTTCAATCCTGGCATGATGCGTGTAAAAATTATTTGCTGCAGAAACGCCACTGCGATCCGCCTTATAGACCGCATAATTGATATTTTGAACCTTTTTATCTGCGCTGACCGTGTGTACTTTTCTTACTAACTTTTTTGACGCTCTTTTTACTAGCCTTCTTTTGCTTCTTGTTTACCACCAAAATAAGTGATTTTTCCTTCCGCTTTCTGTTTTTTGCGCCACTCCAAATCAACAAATTCTTCAGCCGGTGTAAAAATAAATGCTAAGTTAGCGCCAAAATCACCAATTCGTTTATTTTTCACTAGTTCATTCATAATCGCTAAAGCTATTGTCACCTGAGTATAATGGCCACAAGCTTGAGCTGCTCCTGTTTCACTATCAGCATTTCTATGCCCCGGCTGGTATAGTGAATCTAGTTCTGCAATAATTCCAATAGTCTTAGTTTGGTGATTATTAAACACCACTTTTATCCCTGTATTGCAGAAATGTTCGGCTTTTGCCATAGGAGTGATTTCATGAATAGCTTCTTCTATCGCCTCAGAAGTTTTATACTCCTTATATCCCAACTCCGGATTATTTAGTAGATAATCTGCTAATTCCCGCATTCTTGGATAGTATTCTTGAAAACTCGACATTCAATTCCCCACTTTTTCAAATCATCAATATTACATTTGATGGTTTAAATAGTACAGCGATATTCAAGCTGAAGAAAGAACAATTTTCAATTATAATAAATAAATAGTTCGTATTTTAAATAACGATAAGCATAAATAAAGCATCACTTACAAGAAAAATCTCACAAGTGATGCTTTATTTGTAGTAAAAAATATTTAGAATTTACGTAAACCATGTTGGTAAACTTGCTTGTCTTTTTGGCCGACTGCAGCAACATTTTCTAATGGATTATCCCGCAAAACTAGGAAATCCGCATATTTGCCAACTTCAAGCGAACCATATTCTTGATCAACCTTAAGCAATTCAGCACTACCCAAGCCGCCTGCTCTTAAAGCTTGATAATTTGTGGCTCCTGCTCTAACCAATTCCACTAATTCATTAGGTGTATCAGAGAAGCGATTGAAATATGTTCCTGCGTCTGTCCCCATTGCCAGTCTCACCCCCTCCTTGATCGCATGGCCGACATGATTATAAAAGTCATCAACTACTGCACACATCTTGCGGTATGAGAACTCAGGTACAACATCTTTTCCATGAACGACGATTGTCCGACCTGCAGTCAATGTTGGTGACAAAAATGTACCTTGTTTTTTCATCAAAGCCAAGTCATTATCATCTAAATAAAAACCATGTTCTACAGAATCAACTCCTGCAACAACTGCATAATGAATACCAAGTCGTCCCTCGGCGTGAGCACAAACTGTCATGTGCTTGGAATGAGCTTCTTCTACCGCCATCTTCATTTCTTCAAGAGAAAGTTCGGTATCGTCAACTTGATCGCCTAATGACATAATTCCACCTGTTGCCATCAGCTTAACATTTTTAGCACCCTTGGCAAACTGTTCACGCACTGCCCGACGCATGTCCTCTGGACCGTTAACCAAATGACTAGCATTTTGCTCTCCATTTAACCCCACCTTGAAATCACCATGTCCGCCGACAATTGACATTGTCATTCCAGTTGGCATCACTTGAGGACCTTCAAAAGGATACTGCTTGCGCATCTGCACTAATTTACAGTCAACATCAAAGGATGTGCCACAACTACGAACATAAGTCACACCAGTTTGTAAAGCTTCACGCAGATCCCGCAGTGCTGCATAAGTAGTCGAAGCTTCAGTAGTCGGAAATCTTTTCTTCAAGTCAGAATCAAGCCCCATGTGAGTATGTGAATTAAGCAAACCGCTCATCACATATTTCCCTTTAAGGTCAACTTGTTTGTCAAAATCTGCTGTGCATTTTCCCTTACCTTGATCGGTCAATTTACCTGTTTCATCATCAACGACAAACCAAGCATTATCTACTAGATTATCTTCATTACCAACGAATAAATTACAATTTACAAAAGCTGTTTTAGTCATTATTTTTCTCCTAATTATTACTTACAGATGCATCTTTAAAGCTGAAATTACCACCCAAGAATTCTACATTTTTAACACTTGGTCGAACCATCCAAGCTTGACCATCATGGAATAATGGCGTCAATCCTTGTTGATCAGTTAAAACACGTTCTGCATTATACAAATCTTCTAATCGCTTAGTAGGATTTAATTCCTTATCTGAATTATTCATATACTTGTCAAAATCTTTGTTAGACCATTTACCGAAGTTATAACTTTGTCCTGTCATCATTGTGTGCAATTGTGAATTAGGATCTAAATAGCCCGAAGTCAATCCAGTAAAGACTGCCTCGAAATCACCATTGAGCATTTTCTTAACTCTAGTAGTCTTCGGCATGCTTCTAACAGTTACATCAACTTTTTTGCCAAAGGTATCTTCTAACTGGCTTTGCACAAACTCTAAAACCTTTTTAGAAACGTCATCATCGTCACCCATTAAGGTAAAGGCCAACTTATTCTTACCCAATTCTTTTAATGCTCTATCATAAAGTTTCTTAGCGCCTGCAGGGTTATAATTCATATATTTATTAGCTGGATTTTTGCTTTCAACATACTGGTCAAAATTCTTACCATCAACATATTCATTTGGTCCAGCAAAAGTTCGGGCTACAGTATTAGCACCACCAACTGTTTTAGCCAATTGAGCTCGGTTAAGTGCCATTGAAACTGCTCTTCTAAAATCGACATTAGCTAGTTCTGGATGCTTGGATACATTGAAAGTCAAGTATTCAGTTCTATCTAGTTTATAGACTGTATAACCAGATTGACCCTTCAGTCTCTTTGAAGCCTGAACATCAAGATAGGCACCATCTAATTTGTTAGCCTGATACAGATTGTAATCAGTTGAAGGCGTCTTTTGTACACTATAATTAACCGTCTGCAATTTAACTTTATCTTTGTCCCAATATTGATCATTCTTTTCTAACTTCCAGTTAAGACTTGAACCAGTCCAGCCTTTTTGAACAAACGGACCATTGTAAACCATATACTTAGATGCAGTCCCATATTTTTTGCCAAACTTTTCGACTACGTGTTTATTTTGCGGATTCCAACCAACTGACAAGGCTTTAAAATACGGTACGGGATGTTTCAAGTGAACTACCAATTCATATTTACCCTTAGCTTCAACACCTAAAGTCGACGGAGCTTTTTTCCCAGCTAAAACATCATCTGCATTAACTACATTTGACCACTCATTTTGCTGTTGTGATTGTGTCTTAGGATCAAGTGTCCGTCTTAAAGAATAAACAAAATCTTCAGCGGTCACTGGATCACCATTAGACCACTTAGCATTCTTTCTTAAAGTAAAAGTCCAGGTCAAACCATCTTTACTCTGATTAGTTTTAGTAGCCACACCAGATACAACTTTACCCGCTTTATTCAGTCTATTGAGCCCTTCAAAAACATTAGATGCCTGTTCACTACCAGTTGTATCTACCATCTTTGAAGGATCCATAGTTTGGATTTCTGAGGTAGTCATCCAGGTCAATTCTTGTTTAGGTGCTTTAGCACCAGATTTGCTTGATGAACATGCAGATAAAGTACTTACACCTAAAAGTGCTACTACAGTCGTGCCAAATAAGTGCTTCAATGTTTTTCTCATTTTTATCTCTCCCATAAGTCAAAAAAATTAACAACAAGCTTATGATAATTAAAAAACGCCCTACTAGATCAATTGATCTAATAGGGCGTCTTCAACGCGGTACCACCTATTTATTCGTAGAATAATACTCACAAAAATTCTACCTCATGCACGTGCGGCTGATTCTATCAAAATCAGCGATACGTCGCCGCTATAGAGGGCGGACCCTGAAAATGCTAATATCGCACTTTCAGCTCAAAGGTGATTTTCACTTAATTCATCATTATCTTCTTCCACCAACCGAAGACTCTCTGCAAATCATTTCTTAAGTTACTTTCCTTATCAAAGCTCTTTTTTTTATTTGTTGTAAACAATAATATCATGTATTTTTAATCTGTCAATTATTTTTTTATTTTTATTTCAATTATTAAAAATGAAATGATCAATCACTTCTGCTACTGCACCATGATTATTATCAGCTTGCGTGATGTAATCGCACTGCTCTTTCATAGCAGGATTAACATTGGCTACACCAACTCCTACGCCAGCAGCCTGAATCATTGATAAGTCATTGAAATTATCACCAATAGCAATTGTTTCTTCAATGGGCACCTTAAGTCGCTCAGCTAATTTAATCAATCCCGCACCTTTATTGACACCCTTGCGGTTAAACTCTAAATAGCGATTAGATGAATAAGAAATATCTAATTCTTGTTTGATCGGTCCCAATTCAGCCGCGATTCGATGTAAATAATTATCATCTAGACTTTCATAGAGTACTTTGGCAATTTTTTGACCTGCCAAAAATGATAAATCTTTATTTTCAATTTCTTTAAATTGATGCCGACCTGTCATATATGCCCGCTCATCATCATCGATATGATACGTATATACCATATCTTGAGTGTAAACATGCATGGCAATATCTAGTTCAACCCCATGCCGATATAACCGATCCGCAATTTCATTAGGCAAGCCGTCAAAATACAGCACGCGATTATTCTTATTTTCTGTAATGCTGGCACCATTGAATGAAATCACATATTCATTAGCTGCCTGCTCTAATCCTATTTCCTTTAAAGTATTTTGGACAGAAACGTAGCCTCGTCCAGTTGCAGGAACAAATTTTACACCGTGAGCAACTGCTTTTTGAATCGCTTCTCTATTTTCTACTGAGACATGCGTATCTGCGCTCAACAACGTTTCATCTAAGTCACACGCAATAATTTTATACATCTAGTCACCTCTTCATGCTTAGTTTACCGGAGACACGCAAGCCTAGCAAGGCAACAAATCTTGTAAAATAACATAATTCGTCTAAGTGTAAGCGATTACAAAATAGTAAAAATATTTTTCATTACATAGTTATAATAGACATGCAAGCCTTTAAATAACAGAGTTATTGCGCCTTGAAGACGGTAAAAAATCATGCTAAGTTAGTGTCAAAAGGATGGTGTTAATAAGATGACAGATAAGATATACACTAATTACTTTATCGAAGATGAAGATTTTGACAAAAACCACTTCCACTACAAGAAATTAAGCATCCCTCAAGGTGTAGAAGCTCAGCCATTAGCTGTCCCTCCAGTTCTTGCACCGGATAAGGAAACTGATACTGATGTCTGGTTCACTCTTGAATCAATTGAAAGCGAAAGCCAAATATTGCCTGGAGCTAAGACCAAGACTTAGGGTTATAACGCTCCTTTGTTAGGTAAAACCATGGTCTTAAAACGTGGCCAGCGAGTTCACGTTACCTAAAAAAATAGTTTACCAGAACTAACAACTTATCACTGGCATGGCATGGAAGTTCCTGGTCCTATTACTGATGGTGGCTGTCATGCCCCTGTTTATCCAGGTGAAGAAAAGCAAATCGAATTCACTGTTAATCAACCAGCTGCCTTAACATGGCTTCATGCTCACCCATGTCCATCCACCGCTGCCCAAGTTTGGATGGGATTAGCTATGGGCGTAGTAGTAACAGATGAAAACGAAGCTAAACTCCCAATTCCTAAAAACTATGGCGTTGACGAGTTTCCAGTTATTTTGCAAGACCGTACTTTCCACAAAGATAATCAACTTGACTATCGCGCTGATTATGATGCAATGGGCGTCTTCGGTGAAACACCATTAATCAACGGCACGGTTCGCCCTTATGTTGATGTAACAACACAAAAGATTCGTTTACTATTCTTAGGTGGGTCTAACCGTCGTGAATGGCGCTTGCACTTTGATGATGACCTAGTTATGACTCAAATTGCAGGTGACGATTCATTTTTGCCTCATCCAATCAAAATGACTAAGATCTTGGTAACACCTGGTGAACGGCTTCAAGTTGTAGTTGACTTCAAGGATTACCATGATGGCGATGTCGTTAACCTTTATACTGATGATTTCAAACTAATTGAATTTAGAATTCACAAGTTTGCACCTGACAACAGTGTTATTCCTGATACATTATTCAAACCAGAAATTCCTGAAATCGCTGAAGATTTGCCAGTTCGTAAAGTAACTATGGATGATCACAACAAGATAAACGGCAAGCAATTCGCAATGCAGCGGATCGATATGAAGCAACAAGTTAGTCATGCTGAATACTGGGACGTAACCAATACCAACTCTAAGGAACACGGTATGTTGCATCCATTCCATATTCACGGCACACACTTTACAGTCGTTTCACGTGATGGCGAAAAGCCATTTCCAAATGAATATGGTTACAAAGACACCATTCCTGTCAGACCAGGTGAAACCGTCCGCTTGCGTGTAGAATTCCCACAAACTGGAGTCTTCATGTACCACTGCCACATTATTGAACACGAAGATGCCGGAATGATGGCTCAAATCGAAGTATTCGACCCTAAACACCCAAAGACATACAAGTTAATGGATATGAAGACATTAACCGACGCCTTTGCTAAAGAAAGAGGCATTAAACCTGAAGATGTGTGGATGCCAGGAATGGATACCGAAGGTTGCGGCATGGAAGTTGACAGCAGTTCTGGTGCTAGTCAAAAATAAAGGAGCTTCAAAATGTGCTCAGGAATGAATAACTTATTTTGGAAAATTATTTGGGTAATTGTTTACGCCATTACTGCCTACTTTACTTTTACCGGCAAAATGATGATGGCAATGTACTGGATGGCCGGTGGGATGTTGGCTGAATCGGTTGTCTCACTCATTTACTACTTTGTTAATCGACGAAAATAAACTTTTTCTCACTATTTCTTCCGTTACTAACTTTTTAACTAAGTAAAAAAATTTATTTGACAAAATTAAAACGAGATGATAAATTAATAGCAATAATTAAAAAATCTTGATGAATAGAGTAATTATAGCTAGCTTTCTTACAGAGAATTACTGGTTGGTGAGAAGTAAAAGAAACTGCTTAATGAAAATGGATTCAGAATGATTATACTAGTGATATTTAGCTAGTATCGGGGTTGCTCTCGTTAACAATGCAAGCTATTGTTAGATAGCTATTGAGGTCAGTTATGTAAATAGCTGGCAAATAAAGGTGGTAACACGAAGCACTCGTCCTTTGAGGATGGGTGCTTTTTTTGCATATGAGAGAAAGAAAAATGAGAAAAAGAAGACAGCGGAATATTATTATTGGCACCATTGTTAGCTTATTGATTATCGTAGCTGGTTACTTCAGCTTCTTTTGGACGCCAAAAAGCAACGGTCAAACCAAAGTTAGCGTAGGAATCGTTGGTGCCAGCAAAGGTGACATTGCAATCTGGAAAAGCGTTGCTCAAACCGTCAAACAGAAATATGGGATTATTTTAACCACTAAAAGTTTTGATGGTTATGACCAACCTGACAAGGCACTTAAATCCGGTGACGTTGATCTGAATGCCTTCCAGCACTATGCTTTCCTCAACGCCTGGAACAAAGCCAACCATGGCGGAATTACTGCAATCGGTAAAACCTATATCTCACCTATTCGCTTATATTCCAAAAAATATCATAGCCTAAATGCACTACCTGAAGGAGCAACAATTGTGGTCCCCAGCGATCCCACCAATGAATCGAGAGCACTTTTTGTTTTGAAAAATGCCGGGTTGATCAAATTGAAGAAGGGCAAAGTATTGGTCTCTGTTGCAGATATTACTGCCAATCCTAACCACTTCAAAATTAAAGAAGTTGCATCTGAACAAACTAGCCGCTTGATCGATGATGTTGATGCCGCTGTCGTCAACAATGACTTTGCTGGCCCTGCACATCTAGGTGACAAGCAAACTATCTTTGTCGAACCATTGAATAAAGACTCTGAGCAATGGATCAATATTATTTGCGCCCGCACCAAGGATAAAAATAAAAAGATTTATCAAGAAATTGTTAAAGCATACCAGACCAAAAAGACCAAGCAAATTTACAAGAAATACTACGGCAACAAGCAAATTGCCGCTTGGGATGTAAAACTAAAATAAGCAATAAATAAGACGAGAACTACAATGACTGTAATTCTCGCCTTATTTTTTTATAATGACTATTTTTTATTTCTTCAATTGCTTCAAGTGTTCTTTGATCTTATCTGCAGCAGCTTGCAACTTTTCTTTTTCTTCAGAAGTAAGCTTTAATTCAATTTCTTCCTCAATGCCGTCGCGACCAATAATAGCTGGATAACCAATATAAGTCTTGTATTCAGGATTATAAACTGAAACAGGACAATATAGATGAGCATCGCTAAAGACTGCTTGAACTAAACGAGTAGCACAAGTGGCAATAGCATAGCTAGTATAGCCCTTTCCCTTAGCCACAATAAAGGAATTCTTATTTGATTGTTCACTAATCTTTTCTTGTTCTTCATCACCAAACAATTGGAAAGCAATCTTGTTGTTAACTCTTACCGTTGACCAGGCTGTAAATTGTGAAGAACCATGTTCACCTAAAACGAAACCTTCTACGTTACGTGGATCTTGACCAAGTTTTTCACCAATTATTCTTTGAACTCTTGCAGTATCAAGGAAAGTACCAGTACCAAAGACGCGATTCTTCTTTAAACCAGAAGTTTCTTGCAAAATTTGAGTAATTGCATCACATGGATTAGAAATATTGATCAAAACGCCGTGAAAGCCTGATTCTTTAATATCTGCACCAACTTCTTTGGCATTTCTTGCATTTAATTCAAACTCACCAAAGCGGTCGCCTGTCTTAACTGAAGCCGCAATATCACCAAAAGCGGTAATAATAATGTCAGCATCTTCTAAGCCGTCCCAATCTTGCTTTCGCACATTAACATAGCTATCATTTCTAGCCAAAGTATCATGCAAGTCATTGTATTCAGCATTTACTTTAGCTTCATTTTTATCAATTAAAATCAGTTCGTCAACCATACTGTGCGTAAATAAAGTATAGGCAACGGTTGCACCAACATGGCCCATGCCAATAATACCAACTGTTCTCATTTTAAAATCCTTTCAAAAAAACAAAAAGGAAGATAGTCATAGCTACCCTCCCCTTTTTATTATTAGGCTTTAACTTCGTTAATTACAACGTCAAACTTGCCACCAGGAGTGGTAATTGATACGGTTTCACCCTTCTTTTTGCCCAATAAAGCTTGAGCAATTGGTGAATCGTTAGAAATCTTGCCATTCAATGGATCTGATTCATCACTACCTACAATAGTGTAAGTTTCTGGATCATCAGTACCAACTTCAGTATAGGTAATTGTTTTACCAACTGAAACTTCGTTAGGATCAACGCTTTCTGCATCAACAACTTGTGCATACTTAAGCATTTCTTCAACTTGAGCAATTCTATCCTCAAGGTGACTTTGTTCATCCTTAGCTGCATCGTATTCGGAGTTTTCTGACAAGTCACCGAAAGAACGTGCAACCTTGATACGTTCAATAACTTCTGGACGCTTAACTAATTTTAAGTTCTTTAATTCTGCTTGAAGTTTTTCTTTACCTTCAGCAGTCATTGGATAAGATTTTTCAGGCATATTTTTAACTCCTCAGAAATTAATTTTCTTTATCTTGCACTGATCAATAATATTAATTTACGTCAATAATGTCAACCTTTAACGAACTTTAATCGCAAGATCATTTTCAAGAGCAGCAACAATCTTATCCATCGCGTTATTGACAACATCGTCGGTTAAAGTATCTTTTCTGTTCAAGAAGGTTAAGTTGTAAGCAATACTCTTCTTACCAACATCAATGTGAGCACCAGCATAAACATCGATTACCTTAAGTTCAGTTAAGTACTTACCAGCATTAGATTTAATGACGTTTTCAATTTCTTGGTTAGTAACTGGCTTATCAACTAAAAGTGAAAGGTCACGTTGAATTGCTGGGAACTTAGGTGCAGGCACTGCAGTTACGCCCTTAGTTAACATTGGAATAATTGTATCGAGATCAATTTCGTAGCCATAAAGCTCGCTACCACGAAGTGCCTTATCAGCAATCGTTACAGCGTGAGCAATCATTCCGATCATCCCAACATATTGCTTATCAATGTAGATTCCTGCAGTTCTAGTTGGGTGCATCCCCTTAATGCCTTTAGCCTCATAATCCACTTTTTCAGGATCAATACCAATTGCATTGAACAAATTGGTTAACTGTCCCTTAACAAAGTAGAAGTCTACCTTTTGGGTTAAATGTTGCCAATTTTCCGCAAAAGTATTGCCAGAGTAAATAGCTGCTAAATGTTCATGCTCGTTGAATTTACCACCATCATGGTCATAAGTTCTGCCTTGTTCAAATAAAGCTAATTGTGTTTGCTTTCTAGCAAAGTTGTAACTAGCAGCATCTACCAATCCAGTCATCAAATTCTCACGCATTGCAGAACGGCTTGAGTTAAGTGGAGATTGAACTTCAACTAAATCTTTAGGATCTTTAGTGTAACGAGTTGCCTTTTCAGGTGAAGTCAATGAGTAAGAAATAGCTTCCATCAAGCCTTGTCCTTCAACGATTGCCTTCATCCGGCGCATCATTTCTTCTTTTTCTGAGTAGCCACCGTGAGTTTCTGGCAAAACAGGTTGAGTAGATTCAAGATTGTCATAGCCGTACAAACGACCAACTTCTTCAACCAAGTCAGCTGGAATTGAAATATCCCATCTTCTATTTGGTACATGAACAGCTAAGTTGTCACCATCTACATCGACCTTGAAGCAGAGACGATCAAAGATCTTCACAATTTCATCAACTGATAATTTTGTACCTAAAACTTTATCAATATATGAAGCAGTAGTCTTAACCACAACTGGTTCACGTTTTTGATCAGTTGCCTTGAGAATGCCTTCATCAACCGTAGCGTTAGCATCATTTCTAAGCAGAAGGGCAGCCATATTGATTGCCTTTTCAGTCGCATCCCAGTTAACACCCTTTTCGTAGCGGCTGGATGCTTCAGTACGGTTAGCGTGACGAAGAGCTGCTTTTCTTACAAGTGCTGGATCAAAAATGGCAGATTCAAGAATGACATCAGTAGTTTCTGAAGTAATTTCTGAGTTAAGACCACCCATTACACCAGCCATCATCACTGGCTTTTCACCATCAGTAATGATGATGTCATTTGGATCAAGCTCGGCTTCTTTTTCATTAAGCAAAGTAAGCTTCTCACCCTTATTAGCAAGTCTTACTTCAAACTTTCCGTTAGCAAAAGTCTTAGCGTCATAAGCATGCATTGGTTGACCAGTTAACAGCATGATATAGTTAGTAACGTCAACTACATTGTTAATTGGACGAATGCCTGCATTCCAAAGACGACGTTGCAACCAAAGTGGTGAGTCTTGAATCTTAACATTCTCGAGCTTACGTAAGTAAAACTTAGGTGCAAGCTTTTCATCAACTTTAACATCGAGTGAATCTGTCCAGGCTGGACCATCTTCTTTTAAGACAACCTTTTCTTCAACCTTTGGCTTTTGGTCGATAATAGCACCGACTTCATAAGCGGCACCTTCCATGCCTAAAGTATCAGCACGGTTAGGAGTAATGTCGAAGTTCAAAATGTAATCATCCATGCCAAGTGCTTCATATACATCTTGACCAGGTTTAACTTCGGCATCTGCTGGGAATACGTAAATACCATCTACAAATTCTTGTGGTACCACGCTATCGCTAAAGCCGATTTCTTGTAAACCACAGATCATGCCGTAACTTTCCATGCCGCGGATTTTACCCTTCTTGATCTTTTCATTGCCAGCAATACGAGCGCCATGAAGAGCAACAATCACATCTTCGCCTGCAGCAACATTAGGTGCACCACAAACAATTTGTAAAGGTTCATCTTCGCCGACATCAACGTGAGTTAAATGTAAGTGAGTACCTTCAACGCCTTCACAATCAAGGACATGACCGACAACTAATTTCTTTAAGCCATCCATTGGGTGAATACGGTCAGGAATTTCAACCCCGCTACGAGTAATTTCTTCTGCTAATTCGTATGGATCTTGACCATCTAAATCAAGAAAATCTTTTAACCAGTTATATGAAACTAACATCTATTATCTTTCCTCCTTACGGAATTGTTCTAAGAAACGTACGTCATTGGTGTAGAAGTCACGAATATCATCGATACCGTATTTCAAAATAGCGAAACGATCAAGACCAACACCGAAGGCAAAACCACCATAAACAGTTGAATCAATGCCAGCATTTTCCAAAACATTAGGGTGAACCATTCCGGCACCTAAAACTTCGATCCAGCCAGTGTACTTACAAATTGGGCAGCCCTTACCATCACAGTTAAAGCATGAAACGTCCATTTCAACTGATGGCTCAGTAAATGGAAAGTAGCTTGGACGCAAACGAGTTTCACGATCTTGACCAAAGACATGCTTAGAAATCATTTCTAAGGTACCCTTTAAGTCACTCATCGTGATCTTCTTATCTACTACTAAACTTTCCATTTGCATGAATTGGTGTGAGTGAGTAGCATCATCATCATCACGGCGGTATACCTTACCTGGACCAACCATCTTAAGTGGACCCTTTGAGAAGTCATGCTTTTCTAAAACTCTAGCTTGGTCACCTGAAGTTTGGGTTCTAAGCAAGTCTTCACTATCAATATAGAAAGTAGCTTGCATGTCACGAGCTGGGTGATCTTTAGGAATGTTCATCATTTCAAAACAGTAGTGATCGGTTTCAATTTCTGGGCCTTGCACTACCCGGTATCCCATACCGATGAAGTAGCTTTCAAGGTCATCCAAGATGATGTTGATTGGATGCTTAGAACCAAGGTGTGCTTCACGTCCTGGCAAAGTAACATCAATTTTTTCATCTTCAAGCTTCTTAGCTAAAACAGCCTTGACAATCTTTTCCTTAGCTTCGTCTAATTGAGCATTGAACAGGTCACGTAATTCGTTAACCTTTTGTCCAACTTCACGTCTGTTTTCTGGTGCAACTTCGCGCATTGAGTGCAAAATCTTAGTTAATTCACCTTTACGACCAACAAGTTCAACTCTAACATCATTTAAAGTCTTTTCATCTTTAGCCTTGTTGATTTGGTTAAGCCCTTCTTCGTGGAGCTCTTTTAACTTATCAAATAAGTCCATTAAATCTTTCCTTTCAAAACAAAAAAAGCTCCGCCCCCTCAATAGGGACGAAGCGTCGCGGTACCACCCTAGTTTGGACGCAATACGCCCACACTTAAGTTTTCGTTAACGGTGAAATACCGGAATTGATTAGATCCTACTCCCAAGATGAAATTCACAGCGTTCTTTCTATCTTCTCTTGCAGCTTTTGAAAGAAGACTCTCTGTTCAGAAAAAATATCTGCTACTAGTCTTGATCTCAGTAATTAATTAATATGATATTTCTTTTACCTGTTTCTTGCAAGCTTTTTATTTACCTTGTGGCAAAACAATGTCACTTGGTCTAATTTCCTTACCAAAGTATGGCTTCAATTCTTTATTATAATCGTAAGTAAAGAAGCTTTCGCGATTCAATTTGGTAATCTCACGATCCATCCATTTTTGTAAGGACTTATTGCCCTTCTTTACCGCACCAGAAATATACTGGTTAGGTCCAATCGTCTTAATGCCGACAGTAAATTTAGGATTTCGCTTAACCCAAGCATACAGATAAGAATTATCATCGGCCAAAGCTGCACCACGGCCATTTTTAATCGCGTTAAACTGCTGAGTTTTCGAGTCAAACTTAAGCAAGTTTACGCCTTTTTGTTTAGTAAAATAGTTCTCTGCTGTCGTCCCTTTAGTAACGATCACGCTTTTTCCTTTCAATTGTTTTGGACTAGTTATCGGAGCTGACTTAGGGGAAATCACCCCAACCGATACTTTCATATATGGCTTAGTCCAACTAGCCACGCTTTTACGCTCTGGTGTCAAAGTGAAGTTAGCCAAAACAATATCAGCCTTATTAGAATTCAAGGTATCAATTCGATTATTGGCATTAACTTGAATAAACTTAGGTTTTACGCCCAAATCTTTCGCCACTCTGCGAGCTAGGCGCACGTCATAGCCAACACGCTTACCTTGTGAATTAACCCAGCCATAAGGCGGTAGATCGCCAAAGACAGCCACTCTTAAATAGCCACGACGTTTAATTGAAGATACATTATTTTCATTATTCCATCTGTCGCCTGAAGCAGTGCCGTTAATTCCTGGTCGCGTAATTCCAAAATAACCAGCAATTACCACAACTACCGCAAAGAGGACAGCCATGATCCAATTAAAAATCTTTTTTGCCATTGTTCACACCTAAAAATCCATACTTTCTAAGAATTCTTGTGCTCGCTTCGTTTTCGGTTTGGCAAAGAATTCCTTGCCTGGTGTATCCTCTAAGATTTTTCCATCCTCTAAAAACAATACTTTATCTGCAATTCTAGCAGCAAAGTTCATCTCATGCGTAACAATGATCATCGTCATATGTTCGTTATCAGATAATCTTTGCATGATATCTAGCACGCCGCGAACCATTTCAGGGTCAAGTGAAGCGGTAATTTCATCAAAAAGCATTACTTCGGGATGCATAACTAAAGCTCGTACAATCGCTACTCTTTGCTTTTGCCCACCAGATAATTCACGCGGATACGCATCCCCATATCCCGACAAGCCAACTTGTTTTAGTAATTTGACTTCTTCTTCTTTAACCTCGTCTTCATCACGCTTTTGCACTTTCACCGGTGCCAGCAAAATATTTTCCATTACGGTCAAATTTGGGAACAGATCATAACTCTGAAAAACCATGCCAATCTTCTGCCGCAATAATTGCCATTCCTTTGGACTAGGATTAATCTTTTTGCCATGGAAATAAATCGCGCCGTCTTCATATTCTTCTAGGCCATTTAAGGTTCTAAGCAAAGTACTTTTTCCTGAACCAGAAGGTCCCAATAAGGTCAATACCTCGCCTTTATTTAAGCTAAAGTTGATATCAAACAAAGTTTGATGCTTGCCATAAAATTTATTTAAATGTTCTACTCTTAAAACTTCTTCTGTCATTTCATTCACCTAATTCTTAGCAGTTAATCGTTTTGCCCATGCAGACAAGGGATAATCCAAAATAAAATACAAGATAAAGATAAAGCCATATACCCAGAACACACCAGCTGGATATTGTTGATTATTTGCTTCAATGATTTGTTGACCGACATTGATTACTTCCATGATATTGATAATCATTAATAAAGAAGTGGTCTTAATTACTCTAGTAGCCAAGTTGATTGTTGCTGGTAGTTCTAACTTAACTGCTTGAGGCAACAAGACATAACGGAACAGTTGCAGGCGATTTAGACCCAGTGCTAGGCCAGATTCACGCTGCGTTTTGGGTACTGATTCCAATGCACCACGAACAATATCGCTAAACTCAGCAGCTACCCACATTGAGAAAGCTAATACCGCCATCCAAGTAGCTGGCCAATTGACGTGCAAGCTTCTTGGCAAAATATAATAAACCAAATACAGTAAAACTACGGTTGGCACAATTCTGAAGAATTCTAAGTACAACCGCAAAACAAAACGCAATGGACGATTTTTAAAAGTTCTCAAAATACCAAAAATTGTTCCTACAGCCAAGCCAATTACTAGTGACAAAGCTGCAATCCAAATCGAGGTCCATAGCCCTGCCATCAAACGGGCAAAGTTACTTCCTTCAAACAAAACATTAATCCCCGAATGAAGCATACCGTACTCTCCTCTCAAGCCAAGTTAATAATAAAATAATTGGAATCAAAATAATCGCATAAGCAATTACCAGCATCAATAAATATTCATTTGAATGGTAATACATCCCAATCAAGTCAAGGGCTGTATTAGTTAACTCCGGAATTGCAATTACTGAAAAAATCGAGGTTTCCTTAATTAAGAAAATAATATTGGCGGTTAAAGCCGGCATGCTTAGGCTAAATCCTTGTGGAAAAACCACATAGCAAGCTAATTGTAAGTTGTTCATTCCTAATGCTTTACCGCTATTAATCTGACTAGGGCTTACGCCATTAAAACCACCGGTAAAGCCTTCAGCCATATATGCTCCACCTAAAAAGATTAAGCCAATGATGCCGCAGACCTCAGCGGACATTTTTAAGCCAATTACTGGAAAGGCATAATATAAAAAGAAAAGTTGAATTAAAAGCGGTGTATTTCTAGCTAATTCAACATATGCTGTCAAAATTTGGCTTAATACAGGCACCTTAAAGTATTGCACCAGACTGACAATAATCCCCACAATAATTGAGCCCACAATGCCAACTAGTGAAAGCCATAACGTTAGCTCAAATCCCCGAGCAAACACAGGCAAGGCTTGTTGGATAATTGTCCAATTCATTAAAAATCCCCCAATCACACAAAAAAGAGACCCACTCTCATAGGTCTCTTTAAACAATAAAAAAAGATCTACGCTACTCCAGTTGACGTAAATCTCCTTATTTCTAATTAAAGCTATTTAGGCATACGCAAACTGAATTCTTGAGTATTAAAAGCAATGTTAGATACACAAGAACAACAGTCAGTATTAACATTTCTCATACTTAAAAAATCCATTTTCGTACTCCTTTCATCTTGTCTTATTTTAAATAAGCAACTTACATTAAGTAATATACTTTTTTTCTTACTTAATGTCAATACCCTAAGCCCATTTGTCAGCCCAATTATGTACTTGGTCAAAAACTGGCTTAAGTTCAGCACCTTTTTTAGTTAAACCATATAAAATGATGCCGGTATTCTGATCAACACTACGCTTGACGATATCTTCTTTTTCTAGTTCCTTCAAACGTTCAACGAGTACTCGATCACTACATGCCTCAATCGTTCGTGCTAAATCTTTAAAACGCATATCTTGGGTATCACAAAGTGAACTAATAATTAAACCATTCCACTTTTTGCCAATAATCTTAAAAGCACCAACAAAGTGACAGCACAACTCATAATCTTCTGGTTTACAAGGAGCTGTATCCTTTTTTTCTTTAACTTCTTGCATCGTAAGTCCCTCCATAATTATATAATCCCTGTAAAAATAATATTATATAAAATATTTTTCAGTATTACTAACATTATTATAGTAAATTCACTTACTAATTACAAGTGCTAAGCAAAGTGATAAATCATAATCCCGGCTGCGACAGCGGCATTGAGTGATTCAGCTTGTCCTTTAATTGGAATATAGAGCTTTTCATCAGCCAAAGAAGCAATGGTTGGGCTGACACCATGTGCTTCATTACCAATGATCAACGCTAATTGAGGTACCTTTTCAAAATCAGGTAATTGCTTAGCTGAGCGGTCAAGCATTGAAGCATAAACTGGAATAGCAGCAGCTTGAAAATCAGTGATTACGTCAGCCAAATCACGTTTAATTAAATCGATGTGGAATTGGCTGCCCTGCATTGCTCGTTGCGTCTTAGGATTGTATAAGTCAGCACTCTCTGGTGAAAGGATTACTCCATCAAAGCCAGCTGCATCCGCAGTTCTAATGATTGTCCCGACATTACCAGGATCAGCCAAGTTATCAAGCAGCACCCACTTGCCATAATTAAACGGAAATTCTTTTGGTTGATCAATTTTTAACACCATAAAAATTTCCTGTGAATTTTTAGTTGAACTTAAATGCCGCGCAATAGCTTTATTAATTAACAAAACATTTTTACCACTTAGGTCAACTTCATAATTGCTATCAGCTTGATCGAGTGCTTCTTTGGTTCCTAAAATATATTGATATTTTTTACCAGCCTTTAAAGCTTCTTCAAACAAGTGAAAACCTTCAATTAAATATAAGCCTTCATCATCGCGGTATTTCTTTTGCTTTAACTTCGCTAATTTCTTAATCGTTGCATTATTAACTGAACTAATTTGTTGCATATTTTTCTCCTTTTTGTATTCAAAATCTATTATAACTGATAATCTATTTTGATCATGCTAAAATCAAAGTTGAACTTAATTTAAATAAGGGAGATAAAAATGGAAACAAGAAAATTAATTTGTTCAGGCTTAGTTCAAGGCGTTGGCTTTCGTTGGTCAACCATGGCATTAGCTAACAAGATGGGTATTCCTGGCACTGTTAAAAATAATGCAGATGGTACCGTTACAATCTATTTACAAGCAGACAGTGATAAAATCGACCGCTTTATTGAAAAACTACCTACTGCATCTGGATTTGCCCAAATTCAAAATATTAGTCAAGAATCGGTTCCAGGTGTAGAAAAAATGCATGATTTTCATGTATTATATTAGAGACATACATTTTTAGATAGAAATTAAGTGGTGATTTATTTAAATGAAAAAAATTAAAAGATACGCTGGAGTACTGGCTTTATTAGCAGTAGCTACTCTTGTATTAAGTGCCTGTGGGGCAACAACTGATCCACACGTTGCACCGCACAGCGGTATTTACGGTTGGGTTTACCAATGGTTAGGCCGACCTTTACAAAATATCATGATTCAAACCGCGCACATGATTGGCGGCGATAATGGTGCTGGTTGGGGAATCGTGATTATTACGGTAGTTGTACGTGTAATCTTGATGCCATTGATGTTAGTACAGCAAAACAAGAGTGTACGTCAACAGGAAAAAATGGCTCGTCTGCAACCGCAAATGAAGTTGATTCAAAATGCAATGAGACACAAGGGGATCACCCCTGACCAACAAATGACTTTATCAACTTGGCAAAGAGAGCTTTACTCTAAAAACCAAGTTTCATTAACTGGTGGAATGGGCTGCTTGCCATTAATTATTCAGTTACCAATTATGTGGGGAATTTATCAAGCGGTATTCTATTCACCTCAATTGGCACAATCCAAATTCTTTGGTATTTCTCTAAGTTCCAAATCTGTTGTTTTAGCCATTATTGCGACTGTCTTTACCGTTATTCAAGGTTATATCTCACTAATTGGTATTCCAGAAGAACAAAAGAAGACCATGCAATCAATGATGATTGTTAACCCAATTATGACTTTGTTCTTCAGTTTGTCTTTCTCTGGCGCCTTAGCTCTTTACTGGGCTGCTGGTAACTTAGTAATGATTATCCAACAAGTAATCGTTACCTTTGTCCTTACACCTAGTGTTAAGAAGCATATTGCTGATGAACTAAAAGACAAGCCAATTGAAACTGTTGTTACTAAAGAAAAAGTGAATGCTTTGTTTAATACTGCTAGTGGACAAAGTACTGCCAGCAGCGAAGCTAAGAAAGAATTACACCAAAACCTACGTAACCGCAACAAAGGTAAGCAAAAGCGTAAATAGTTATCAGTCAGGAGTAAAATCCTGACTTTTTTATTAGGAGGAAAATATGCATACTCAAGAAATATTACAACTTTTAGATGATCATGATATTAACTATCAAGTATTCTCTCATCCAGCAGTTTTTACAACTAAAGAGGTAGATAAATACTTAGAAGATGAAGATTTTGCTAAATGTAAAACTCTTTTTATTAAAACCCGTAACGCCAAAAATTATTATCTACTAATGTTACCCGAAGATAAAAAAATCGATTGGCAAAAAGCTAAAGCTGAATTACTCTCCTCTAGTTTAACCTTCGCTACTGAAGCTGAACTAGAAGAAAAACTGCAAGTTAAAACAGGGGCTGTTTCCCCATTTAGCCTGCTTAATGATCAAAGTAATAAAATTCCCCTGATTGTCGATCAAGCAGCAATGGAAGAAAACAATTTAGTTGGTGTGCATCCCAATGATAATACCAAAACAATTAGTCTTACTTGGATCGATTTAGCTAGAATTTTAAGTTCCTATGGTCATTTGTTTGAAGAAAGATCATTATAAAAAACTTCAACTTAATCCTTTTTCTCCATAAAAACTTTATTCAAAAAATCTTTTTCAATTGGATACTTCGTCAAATAATCTTGAACAATCTTGTTGATTCTTTCCTCAGCTAATTCACATGGTTCTTGATTTGCCAGCTGGTGCAAATTATTCAGTACTAATTTATACAAAAATTGCCGTTTTTCCTTGATAATCAACAGCGAGAAGTTATGGGCAGCTCGTCTTTGAAAATATCTAATTTCATTTAGCCATTCTTCAAATTGACGGAGAGTTATCTTTTCTTTAAACACACGTGTTAAAACAATCTTTTTGGCTTTGATGGGCATTAAAAAGAAATAATTCGTTGCAACACCAAATGACATTTCTTTAATAATCAGTCCGATCCCTGCTTCACCATGAGCCTCAGTATATCCCTCATATGGCTCAAGATAGTTTTGCTTAATATGCCGCATGCGCGCTTTCACATCACCGCGGTGAATTACTCGCCCATCTTTTAATTGATATTTTTCATTTAGAAACTGCCTTTGATGAATTGTTCGTGGATTAAGATTTCTGGTGAAATTTTTACCATTCTCAATAAGAGCTGTTTCTGCAAGGGCTACCTTGAAGCTTTGTTCAAACAATTGCAGACTGATCATCATCACATTTTTTATATGTTGATCTAGGCAATAGAAATCATAAATTTCTTCAAACGTTGTTTTTCGCTTAGGTTTAATGAAATCATTGTCATTAGTTTCTATGAAAAAATGATCAATATTTTGATACATAATTTCATGATAGCCATAATTAGCAGTTACCCGATCAAAAAGCTTTTCATCATTAATAATTAACCCTATGTCACGCCAAAAATCGATTCTAATTTCAGAAAGTAAATCATTAATCATTGAGCTGTCTCCTATTCCATCGAACTCTCCAACAATCGTAAATCGTAGTATTACTACTAATCTATTCAGCAATGTATAAACATCAACACCAAGAACTTTTATCCTCTTCCTATAATCTAATAAAAACGCTATCCAAATAGATAATGTCTTCACTCCCAATTAATCTGATTCTTCAGCGGCCCGTGTAGCGGCATTTTCAATAGTTTTAACAGGATTTAATCTAACACGAAAGTTGAAGTAGCCCACGTGCTCATCATCTTCAAAACCATACTCACTATAATCACCCCAGGAAACATAGTTAGATGTTCCCTTAATTCTGTAAAATAGTTGGGCAATATCACCACTACCAAGAACAACTGGATCTAAAGCTCTAATCTTTTGTCCTTTCTTAACAGATTGTTTGGTCTTCTTTAATTTAGAATTATAGATGTACAAATCTGTCTGCGGAACAATCGTAGTTGCACCGCCATCACGAAATGCCGGCTTGCCATTGATGCGACCAACATTCATTGCCTTGATATAAGCACCTCTGCCAATGTAATAATAGTCTTGACCTTTAATCTTATAATTCTTAATTGCATATGATTTACTACCACTTAAGTTTGTGTAATAGTAATCGTCAGTTTGTGTCTTAGTGCGACGCTTACCAGCATAATTTATAATTGAGTATTTAGGAAAAACCTGTTGTCCATTAAAGCTAATACGCTTACCATTCTTATTATAAATAGCAGTGTTAGCATTCAGCTTCAAAACGCCTTTTCCATTCATGGTATTAACGTTATTAGACTTTAAATACGTCCCATCACCTAAATTAAAATATGAATCAGGATAAGTAGTCCAACTTTTACCAGCATATTTAATCTTGCTACCTTTAGTTAAATAAGCCTTGCCACCGCGATAAGTTGATAAACGATTACCCTTGCTATTGTAAATATAGGTGTTTTTAATAATTCCGATCTCATTATTATTCCAGTTATAGCTACCAACCGATTTCATGTTGACATAACCACCATCGCCTAAATCTGCATAGGTTTCACCATTAACAATAGCTTGTGGCATCCCATTAAGATTAATAAAAGCACTGACCCTGGGTCCCTGAATAACAATTGGTTGACCATAAAAATTGATCGGTTTCTTAAAATTTATCCGATCTTGGCTACCTAGCTCTTTACCATTCTTATTATACAAAGTTGGATTGGTATAGCTCTTAACAGTTGTAATCTTATTCTTCAGAGTACTTGCCCGAACTACCGGTGTTAATTGATTTTGACCCGCTAAAGCTGCAGGAACCAAAAGCGCAGTTCCAGCCACAATACTTAATACAATTCTCTTAAGTTTCATAATTTATGACCTCTCTTAATTATTTTACCCTTGCATATACATTATAGTCCCTTTAATATAAGTCACTGCTAAATCATGCTTTGCCTACCGTTTAGATTCAAAATCAAATCTGCATTATCTTCCATTACTTGCCTTCTTTTACCGAAAAGCATCCAAATTGAGAATAGCAATGGAACGCCAACAATTAATACAGTATAAATATAATCAGTGATTTCGCCATTCCAAGACCAGCCAGCAGAATTCCAACCAGATTGCAAATCAGAAATATAATCCATTAAAAAGTGATATATCATCGGCAACCATAGTTTTCCTGTATAGAGATACAATTCTGCCCAGATAAAGGCGCTCCCCATTACGCCAATAACTTGTGCAATTGTTGCAGTAAAACTTTCTCCATGCCAGCCAAAATTACTTAAATGACTAAGGCCGAACAAAATTGCTGAACCATAGATTGCAACAGGGATGCGATACTTTGGGAATCTATTAAAACCAGCTAAAAAAATTACGATCAATAAATAGCGTTCGGTTTCTTCCAAAATTCCGGGCTCAATGGCTGCAGTTAAATTAGGAATTGAGAATTTAAATGAACCAATGTCAACACCAAAGAATACTGTCCAAATTGCTTTATCATAGTTGATAAACTCATTGTAAAACAAATCAATGGTTGCCATGATCAATAAAGCCAGCAAGATCTTCTTCTGAAAGCTTGGAATTTTAATAAATTTTAAGTTTGGATTGAAGTGATAGCCCCAAGCTTTAACTAAGAAACAAGTCATCGTTAATAAAGCAATAGCTGCGATTACACCTTGATAGGTAAGTGAATGAAGCCAGCGAAAATCTGGATTTATTGCTAAATTTTGTGCATCACCGTACTGAATATCAAGAAAGTAAATAGTTAGCAAGCGTAAAAACCAATTTTTAATCGGTCCAACATGTACAACTGCAATTGGAACTAGCAAGAAAATATAAACCGCCCATAGCAGTAATACTAATAGAATCTCGATAGCCGGCAGGTTTTTTAGCAAAAAATTCCCAGTGTTATGCCAAATTTGGCAAAAATTGAAAGGAAAAATTACTATGGTCAGCCAGCGAACAATTTGAGTATTAGTCTTGCTGGAATCTTTTTTAAATTGCACGTAAAAGTTCAATCCCATGATCGCCGTACTAAAAGCTAGATTGAACAAATCCCCTATAAAATAAAAATGATTGTTCCGCTGAGAAAAAGTATAACTAATCATCAAGAGAAACCAGATAATCAATTGATAGTTAAAAACTTTCTGCCAGAATTTCCTTGAAAAAATGCGTTCTTTCATTATGTCACATCCCTTAAGTTTAAATATTTTTAGCTAATTATATCGCTTAAATTAATAAAAATTATAATTATTTTCGAAGCATTTTATTTCTTATTTTCTAATACCTAAGCCTCTAGAGAAAAAAAGTCCTATTAAATCTTGGTACCCAAACCTTGATTTAATAGGATTTTGTTTATGCCTCAAGATTGCTCTTAGGCATTTGTTTCTTCTCATTTAATTTTCTTAACTTAGCGGCTTTTTTCTTAGTCAACCGAGGGAACTTCAATTTAAACTGGCTGCCCTGACCCTCAACAGATTCAACACTAATTGTTCCGTTATAACTAGCAACTAATTTTTGTGCAATCGATAGACCTAAACCATTGCCACCTTTTTCACGGGTTCTAGCCTTATCCACACGATAGAAGCGATTGAAGATTTTCTTTTGATCTTCTTCAGAAATCCCCTCACCAAAGTCTTGCACAATAATATTAACATTCTTCTTAGTTACACCAGCTGAAACATTAATCTGCTTGCGATCAGTCGAATATTTAATCCCATTATCGATCAAAATTACTAGCAACTGTTCCAAATGACCGTGATACATTTGAATCTCTGTATCATCAGGTAAATCATCCTCATCCAGCTGAATCTTGAAGTCAGGATGAACCATTGCCATATCAGCGACCACTCTGCGGATGATTTCATTAACATCACTTACTTCATACGGATATTGAACATCGATTTGCTCGGCTCGAGTTAAATCAAGCATTTCCTGAATTAAATGTTTCATCCGATCAGCTTCTTGCAACGAAGCCTTAATTGATTCATCCAAAATCTGCGGATCATCCTTGCCCCATCTTTCAAGCAGGTTCAAATGCCCTTCAATTACTGCCACTGGTGTCCTTAATTCATGTGAGACATCACCAACAAATTGCTTTTGTTGCTCAATGTAACCTTGCATCCGGTCTAGCATTTGATTAATCGAAGTAGCTAATTCTTCTAACTCATCATCTCGATGTAGTTCCTTAATTCTAGCCTCACTATTAGGATCAGCATTAACTTCCTTAGCCACCTTAGACATCGTCTTAATTGGCCGAACTACATTAACAACCAAAATATAAGAAATTGCAATGAAGATAATTATTGCAATCAGTGAAATAATTACCATCCAATGAAGCAAATTACTCATCAAGCTATTGTAATAAGTCATACTATTAGAAACCACTACATAGCCAGTTAATTTGCCATTTACCTCAGAATAGATTTTCTGGTAGGTTAAAAGCATTTTGCCTTTTTTTCGGTTTACTACTTCTTCAAGTTGGTTGCCGGCAAATTCTTTTAGCTTAGGTGCAGAATTACCATTAGTAAAAACAATTTCATCATGTTTGTTGTAAACTGCTACATTAATATCTGGATTCGAAATCGATGAAATCAGGTTATCACTAAATGCTTTATTCTCTGTATCTTTTTTGCTAATAGCAGGACCGCCCCTCAAAATACGCCTGGTAGACGGTGACAGAGCAGGAATTACATTTGAGATCTCTAGCTCATCTTGAATAGAACTTAATGTCCGGTCCATCGTGGTAACTACATTATTAGATGTCTCTTGTTGCTGTTCCATCGATTGATGACTAACAATTTGATAGGCAACAACTGAAAATATGACAAAAGAGACCGTAATCGTTAATGCAACGATACTAACCCATCGCACAATTAGCGATGAGTGCTTGGCCTCTTTTTCCTCGTCTTTATTCTTGATCATCATCTTCATCTCTTACCATATAACCGGTACCACGAACCGTCTTAATGTAAGATGGTTGACCTGGAGCGTCAATCTTATTGCGTAAATAACGTACATAAACTTCAACTACGTTAGTTTCGATATTAGATTCTGGACCCCAGATCTTGTTCAATAATTGATCACGACTAACTACGTTGTTCTTATTTTCAATCAAGGTCATTAATAAGTTGTATTCGCGTTTAGTTAAATCGATTGCCTTGCCATCACCACGGTGCACAATTCGGTTAGCAGTTTCAATTGTCAAATCCTTAAATTTTACAATCTTTTGCTTAGCAACAGTAACCTTTGATGCGTCCTTTTCGATTTTAACGCGACGTAACACTGCGCGAAGACGAGCTAAAAGTTCTTCAATTGCAAAAGGCTTAACAATATAATCGTCAGCGCCATGATCCAAACCAGAAACACGGTCGATCACTGAATCACGTGCAGTCATCATGATAATTGGCGTAGTCTTAACTTGACGAACACGACGTGCAATTTCCAACCCATTTAAATCAGGTAACATCAAGTCAAGCAAGATAGCATCAAAGTCTTGACTCAATGCATCTTCTAATCCCTTACGACCATTATTCTCAACAACAGTCTCGTAATTTTCATGTTGCAATTCAAGCTCGACAAAGCGAGATAAGTTCTTTTCATCTTCAATAATTAGAATTTTTGCCATGTTAATTCATTTCCTCGTAGATCAATTTGGTTTTCTAATACTAATAAATTAATTAAAAAATGTTTTTATAATTAAAGGATACTTTAAAATTGCTTCTAACACAAGATTAAAAAACAATCAAAGTAAAAATTTTCTTTGATTGTCCACCATATTTTTCAATTACATTTATTATTTATTTTTATTGTCCTTATCATTATCTTGCCCATCAAGCAAGACCTTCAATTTAGCAAAAGCTGGGTTAACTTGGTTCTTCTTGCCTTCTTCAAAAGAGGCTTCAGAAACAACTTCCCAACCTTGACCCTCTGGGAAAATATTCTTTTCTTTTTCTTCAGGAGTCAAAATAGTAGTTGGGATATGGAGTAAAATATTATCTTCTACCGCTGTTTGCAAGTCAATTTGGTCATTCTCAACTTGTACAATAGTATCGTTTTCTTCCAATTCTTCCTTGGTTGGCTTACGATCAAGGTAGTTTTCAATAAAAGTAAAATCTTCATGATAGTCTACCGGCTTAAGGCTTCTGCTTGATGGCACAACCAGATCAGCGGTCACATGAAAACTGCCAGTCACAAATGGTTCTTGATAGAACAAGTCACCGCTCACTTTTACATTTTTCGCATCAATTAGTAGATCTTTACTACGCTTAAAAAATTCTGGACGCATTTCCAAATCACGTTCAATGTGAGTTAATGGTTCCTTAGAATTTTGAATCCTAGAAAAACTAAGTTCTAACATTTTTACACCTCGATTGGCCGTCGACCAAAGTTTTGATCAACGCCCATTATTTGTTCAAATAAACGGTCTACCCTAACTTGTAAAGCTAAAGAGCCGTTCTTAGCACTTCTTTTATCAACTTTAGAGACGATTTCTGTCTGAAATTCCTTGCGCTGTTGCTTTAAATATTTGCGACCTACCTTACTAAAGCCTAAGAGCATCAAAGACTCATGATTAAAGCTAGCCAATATATCATCCTGAGTGACATTAAGCAAAGTATATAAGCTCAAACGGCGCAAACGGGAATAAGTATAACGCTTGGACTTGATATGCCGCAAAAATTCTGTAAAATCGCGGGCTAAATGAATCTCTTGTTTCATCTTATATTCAAGCCCTTCGCTCATTTGATAAATATGACGCAATTCTTCAACTGAAGATGATTCAATTCGATACTTCAAAAATGGGTATAGCAAATTCCAATTAGGATAAATTTTCTGCTCAGCTAACACCATTGCTTCTGCTTTAGGCATCCAATACTTTAAATTTTTTGTATCTTCACCATGCAATAATAAATTTCGAATCGCACTAGCACTTTGGACAACTTTTTCTCTTTGTAAAAGGTCATCATGTCCTGCTCCAATTCGGTTGACGGGATGCAAGTTTAATGGTGAACCTAAATTATGGTTCGCAACTGAATACGCCAAGCCCAAAATAGCATTTGGCTTATTAACCTCATAACCCACTTCACGGGCTACCATTTGATTATATTGGGTTGAATAAGTCTGACTATAGTCTTTAAAATCCATGTGGTTTTGTGGAATTTCCGCAATTTTTTTACCTAAATAAGAAAAATTTAAGTTAGCATCCTCCACACCAAAGACTAAATCCGTTACGCCTAATTTAGCTAGTTGTTCAATATTTCCTAAAGAAAATAGATCTGCTGGTTCAACCGCAGTCGAAAATGGCGTTTCAAATACTAAATCGGCACCTGACTGCAGCGCTGCTTTAGCACGCTCCCATTTGCTCATAATTGCCATTTCACCACGTTGCACATAGTTACCGGACATTAAAACAACAATTGGATCGTTACCAGCAATTAATCGCGCCTGGTTTAATAAAAATTCATGCCCACTATGGAAAGGATTAAATTCCGCAATAATCCCAACAACACTCATGCTTAGTCTTCCTTTAATTCAACTTGTTTGCCGTTAGCCCACAATTTTTCAAGGTTATAAAATTCACGTGCTTCCTTAGTAAAGACGTTAACTACTACATCTCCTAAATCAAGCAATAACCAGTTAGAGTCACGTGTGCCTTCAATTCGGTAATCAGTGTAGTTATTTTCATGAGCTGCTTCAACAATTGAATTAACAATCGCATGCAATTGACGGTTTGAACCAGCACTAGTAATTACATAGTAATCAGCCAAAATACTAATTCCACGCATGTCATATGCTTCAGTATCTTCACCATGACGATCACTAATTGCTTTGGTAGTAAAATCTAAAATTTCTTGACTAGTCAATATTTTTCTCCTTATATTACTTAATTCCCCACACATTGTAAGCTTCCAGGGTACGGGGATATATTTTATTTTTATTTTCAATTAAAAAGTCTAAAGTATGCCGCAATTCATAGCCTACACCCTTATCAAGATCTGCATAAGCAACCTTGCGTGCTTCTTCAACTCCTGGAAAATCTCGTCCGGGTTCAATAAAATCAGCTACAAAGATAATTTTATCTAATGTAGTCATCTTAGTATCACCAGTCGTATGACGACGTACGGCAGTTAAAATTTCAGGATCCCTAATTTTTAAATCACGTTCAATAAAGAAAGTCCCCACAATGCCATGCCAGATGGCCCGATTCCAATTAAGCAAATCTGGATCAAAATCCTGTTCCTTAATTACCTTACGATACTCTTCTACCGGTACCTGCTTGGCATAATCATGAACAAAGCCAGCTAAGGCTGCTTTTTCTTCATCATATCCATTTAACTTAGCCAACTTACGTGCAGTTTCACTAACACGAACACAATGTTCAAAACGTTTTTTCTTCATGTTTGCCTTTTCTTTAGCAACAATTTGTTCACTAGAGAATGGTGAATAAGTATTTTTAAAAATTAGTTTCGTCAAGGTAAAGCCCCTTTTCTTCAATATATTCTCTGACGGCTTCTGGTACCAAGTAACGAATTGAAGTGCCAGTTGCGACACTGCGACGAATAGCAGTCGAACTTAGGCGAATATCTGGTGCGTCAACCCAAATCATGGGATATTGCGGATCTTGTGGATAACCTGGACGACGAATTCCGACCAATGTTACTAGCTTAGCCAGGGTCGGAGCTTCCTTCCAAGTATGGAAACTGTTAACCTGATCACTGCCCATAATCAAATAATAGTCATTCTGAGGTGCTTTTTCCTTGAGATAACGCATAGTATCCACAGTATAAGAAACGCCGCCTCGGAACAATTCCAATAGTTTTACCCTAAACTTAGGATTATCGCGCGTAGCTAAATCAAGCATCGTTGCCCGATCTTTAGCAGAAGTCAGCGGCGCATTTTTATGCGGCGGAATATTATCCGGAATAAACCAGACCTCATCCAGCTTCAACTTAGTCATTGCTTGCTCTGCCGCTACCAAGTGCGCAATATGCACCGGATTAAAGGTACCACCCATAATCCCAATCTGACGACCTTTACCTTGTTCTTGTTCCAATTCTGCTTCAACTTTAGCAGTTGGCATTTTTTCAATACATTTTGGATTAACCATATGCAAACCTCTAAATCAATGCACGACGAATACCTAAACCAATCCCATCTGGTGTGTAAGTCTTAACAACGCATCCCTTGGGTACAGTCACAAAACCAATTCCACCAAATAAAAGGTCACTCTTATATTCCGTTCTAAATTCTTGACCCTTTAGTGGTGCCATTTCATCATCTGCAGCTGGTGGGGATAACAATTCACCTTTATGCTTTTTATAAAAGTCATCCGCATTAGCTGTCTTAGTACGGTGAATATACATTCCACGAGCAACATAAACAGTAAAGCTAGTCGACTCGCCCTTGAGATAGTCGATCCGTCCCAAACCAGCCAAGAATAAAGTATTACCAGGCAAAAGTTGGTAAGTAGCCGGCTTTAATGGCTTTTTAGGTGAAACCAATTCCAGATCCTTGGCATTCAAATGAGTAGCCAATTGATTATCAGTCATAATTCCGGGCGTATCAATTAAGAAATGTCCATTTTCTAGTGGAATTTCAATCTTATCTAAGGTTGTCCCTGGAAAACGTGAAGCAGTGATTAAATCTTGAATATCACCCATCATGTCAATAATGGCATTGATTAAAGTTGACTTACCAACATTAGTTGTCCCTACAAAATAGACATCTTTGTCTTGCGATTGCTTATTAATATAAGCGATCAAATCTTCCAAGTTCAACTTCTTTTTAGCTGAAACCAAGAAGATTTCCTTAGGATAAAGCCCCATTCGGTTAGCTTCTTGTCTCATCCAATCCTTAATCTTACTTTGCTTAGAGTTTTTAGGAAATAGATCAAATTTATTACCAACTAAAATAAAATCATTATTTCCAACAAAACGCTTCAATGATGATAGCAAAGAATTTGAAAAATCAAATAAGTCAACTACATTAACAATTAAAGCTTTCTTTTGTCCTAAAGAGTTAAGCAAAGCCAAAAAATCATCATTGTTTAAATCAACTGGCATGATTTCATTGTAGTGCCGTAATCTAAAACAACGTTGACAATAGACATCCGCATTTTCTTCTTGTTTTGCTTTTTCTAGCGCGCTTTTTGGCAAATAACCCGCTTTTTCAGGATCATCGGATTGCAGCTTGGCACCGCAGCCGATACAAATAATATCCTCATCCATTTGATAGCTCCTTCTTAAATGTTACTCGATGTGATAAACCCAGGAAGAAAAAGATAATTTTTTCAAAGAAACGATTGATTCTCGTATTCCACTTATCAGTTTCAACTAATGGCTTAACTAGAACAGTCTTCACGCCGGCCAAATTCCCTGCTTGCATGTCAGTGATTAGTTGGTCGCCAACCATCATAACCTGATCTTTTTGCAAATGCATTGCTTCGCGCTTCTTGGTGATCGCAAATGGCAATGGCTTACGTGACTTAGCGACAAATTCGATATGGTAAGGATCAAGTACCTTGCCCACTCTTTGAGCATTATTGTTAGAAATGACCACGAGAGTGATTCCCGCCTTGGCTAACTTTTGATTAAAATTATCCATTTCTTTGGCAGTTTCAAATTTATTCCAGGCGAGCAATGTATTATCTAGGTCCGAAAAAACCGCCTTAATGTCCATTTCATTCAACTTCTGGGGGTCCAGATTGTAAATCGTATCAATTGTATATTTTGGTCTAAAAAGCATATCAACACTGCTATATAAAACATAGAAATATGTATAAGAATGTATATTTTTTACATATCAGAAAGAAATATAGTCCTTCCTTTCTTCGCTTTATTTACTGCTGTCATCATTAGTATTCCAATATTCCAATCTAGGAATAATCGCATTGACTAACTCTTGCAGCTTAAGGGCTTAGCCAGCCCCGTTTTCATTATTTTGCTAAAGCTAAAAGATTTAACACTGCATTATCATCACGATCATTAGTATAACCGCATTCATAACAAATATACTCATTGTGCTTAGTGTGATGTTTTTGGTTGCCTTGCAAAGTGATTTTTTCATCACCTTTTTTAACATAACCACAATTAGCATATCTTTGGGTTGATGGATATGTTTTATCAGCCAAGATTAATTCTTTGCCATACCACTCACATTTATAAGTCAATATCTGTCTAAACTTACTGAATAATGATCTCTGCATGCCTTTTGAAGCGACGTGCGTCATCATCATTTGTTTAACGGCTAAGTCTTCAATCACTATTTGATCATAATTATTAACCAATTTTGTAGTGAATTTTTGCAAAAGATCGTTTTGAATGTTGGCTACTTTACGATAATCACGTTGCAGTTTGGTTCTCACTTGCACGTAATTATTGCTTTGGCCAGCTAACTTGCCATTAGCCCGTCTTTTCTTAGCCAGCATTCTCTGATAATGCTTAATGCGCTTGTATAGTTTTTGCAATCTTGATGGCAAAACATTGATTTTGCCCCCAGTGTAGTTGAAATGTCCCACATTAACATCAACAGCTGTCTTTCTACCTGTTCTAGGCTTTACCAAAGTTTCTTCTTCATAAGAAAGAGCGGCATAATAATGTCCTCTTTCTCTAAAGACACTAGCAACTTTAATTTGCTTCATTTTTAAAGCTTCATATGTTGGAATATCGAACCAGGTTTTAATGCCTCTGGGCTTGTCTAAGCGTAGCTTACCATTAACCACTTTAGCCCGGTCAGTCTTAAAGCCTTGTCGCGGGGCTTTCTTTGATTTGAAATGTGGTTTTCCCCAATCAGGCTGTGCCTTATCAAAGAAATTCTTCCAAGCATTAGCCAAATCTTTGACTGCTAATTGCAAGCATCTAGCAGACAGAGCAAACTGCCAGTCTGCCTTATTATCGACTAGCTCATCACGTATTCTGCGCTCATTTGGACTGGGATTATTATCCTTATCTAAGGTTCGTGCTTCATACATGTCTTGCCAAGTGGCTAAAGCTTGATTCCAGCAATATCTGCGATAATCACAAAGCTTATCCAGCTCTTGTTGCATGGTCTTGTTAGGTTTTAATTCGACTACTTGAGCCTTGATCATTTGTTTCACCCCCCAATACAAACATAAATTTAGCAAAGAGTGAAATAAATACAAGCGAACAAAATATTAAATTTTTAGTTTTTGACCTGCTTCTATGTTTTATATTTCTGAACAGATCTTTGTATCTTGTCTATCTTTTAACTGTTAATTTCCTCCATTTTTTATCACCTTATATCATATCAAAAATGGGTTTGCTTTAGAAATTTTTGTTTTTTTCTGATGAAAAAGTGTTACAATACTAAACAATTTAAGCAAAATCATCAATCAATAGAAAGGATCACCATGAGAAAATTCATCGATTTACACCTTCACCTCGACGGTTCTGTCCCAGTTGCTACTGTTAAGAAGTTAATGCAGGAACATCACATGCCACAGTTAACTGATCAAAAATTGCGGCAAGAATTGTCAGTTGATAATTCTTGCGCTAGCTTGGAACAATTTTTGGAAAAGTTTGACTTACCTAACCAGTTAATGCAGACAAAGCATGATCTGGAGATGATTGTGTTTGATCTTCTTTGCGAATTAAAACAACAAGGTCTAGTCTACGCCGAGATCCGCTTTGCACCGCAATTACATACTAAAAATGGTTTAACGCAAAGACAAGTAATCGCTGCAGCAGTCAGCGGTATTACGAAGTTTTATCAAAAACAAAAAGCAGACAAAGATCAGCCTGAATTACACGCTGGTTTAATTCTCTGTTTGATGCGCTTCGCCCACAATGAAAAAGAAAACATGGAAACGGTTGAGCTAGCGAAAGAATTTTTAGGTCATGGCGTTGTTGGCCTTGACCTAGCTGGTGCGGAAGGCCCGATCCCTAACATTAACTACCAGCATTTTTTCAATCGTGCCCAAGAATTACACGTTCCTTATACCATCCATGCTGGTGAGGCTGCAGGACCTGATTCAATCCGTCAAGCATTAAAAATTGGCGCGAAACGGATCGGCCATGGCATTCGCTGCACTGAAGATCCAGCACTTACCCAATATCTGATTGATCACCAAATCATATTGGAATGTTGCGCCACTTCAAATATGAACACCAAAGCTTTTGATCAGATTGATTCTTACCCAATAAAAAAATTATTGCACATGGGGATGAAAGTTACGCTAAATTCAGACGACATGACTGTATCTAACACTAATCTACCTCATGAATATCAGTTACTCGAAGAAAAAACTGCTTTGACTCCCGAGGAAGAAACTACTCTTTATCTCAACGCGGTTGACGCAGCCTTTACCACGCCAGATGAAAAAATCAGATTACGGGCATTAATTCAAAAATAGATAAAAAAATAAGCTAGGAAAATTTCCCCAGCTTATTTCTTTTGTTATTAGTTCAAAGCCTTCTTAGCAGTTTCTGCTAATTGTGCAAAAGTCTTTGAATCGTTGTAGGCAATATCAGCTAACATCTTACGGTTCATGTCAACACCAGCTAACTTCAAGCCGTGCATTAACTTAGAGTATGAAATGTCGTTTTGTCTTGCAGCTGCGTTAATACGAGCAATCCATAACTTTCTGAATTCGCTCTTACGTCTTCTACGGTCGCGGAATGCGTACTTGTATGAAACGAATAATTGAGTGCTTGCAGCCTTAAATTGCATGTGCTTTGCGCCACGGTAACCCTTGGCAAGCTTCATGATCTTCTTACGACGTTGACGTGTTACTGTTCCACCTTTAACTCTTGGCATTTAAAATTCCTCCTACTATAGTCTGTCTTAATTAAGAACAAGTATTAGTGCATTTGAGCAACCATTTGCTTGATACGCTTCATATCACTCTTTGAAACCATAGCAGCTTTTCTCAAGTGACGACGTTGCTTCTTTGTCTTACCGTGGAAACGGTGACCAGTAAATGCGTGGTGACGCTTTAAACCACCATTTGCAGTTCTCTTAAAACGCTTAGCAGAAGCGCGGTGTGTTTTCATCTTTGGCATATTTCTATTTCCTCCAATTAACTACTTTTTCTTTTTGTCCTTATCACTCTTAGGTGCAAGCATCAAGAACATTGAACGACCTTCCATCTTAGGCTTACTAATTACATTAGCAATGTCTGAGGTTGCTTCAGCCATTTTTTCAAGTACTTGTTGACCTAATTCCTTGTGAGTGATGGCACGACCTCTAAAACGAATTGAGACGCGAACCTTAGCTCCTTCTTTAGAAATGAACTTACGAACGTGCTTAAGTTTAGTTTCGAAGTCGTTACCTTCAATAGTTGGACTCAAACGAATTTCTTTGACACTGACTGTCTTGGAATTCTTACGGGCTTCCTTAAGCTTCTTTTGTTGTTCGAAGCGGTACTTCCCGTAATCCATGATACGTGCTACAGGTGGCTTAGCATTAGGTGAGATCAAAGCTAAATCAAGCCCCGCATCGCTTGCACGACGCAAAGCATCACTCTTGCTCATCACACCAACCTGCTGACCATCTTCATCGATTAAACGAACTTCGCGAGCGCGAATTCTTTCGTTTAGGATTAAACTTCTTGGTATAACTGTTCACCTCCGTGTTAATTTGAGGACAAGAAAAAGGCGGGTTATAAGATTCATACCCGCCTTTAATCAACAGAAATTATCGATCAGCCTAGAGGTTTACTTAACTTAGGCGAGAAGCGGGTGCTTCTTCTTGTTCTCAACTAGTAGAATTATACCCGTTTATCCCACCTGCGTCAATACGATATTTCAGTTTTCTTAGAATACTTACTCAGCTTCACAATAGAAAATAATATCGCCTTACCTGCTTGCTTAGTATGGCGGTAAACATTAGTGTCTATTCCGCCAATATAGAAGCCTGTATGCAAATAAAACAAACATGCACCAGGATTATTATCTTGCCCTTGTGTGTACAGACCTGCGTAGCCCTTCTCCTTGGCAATTTCTTTTGCTTTAGTTATTAATATCTGCCCTATATGTTGGCCACGATATTCTTGATTTACCTTGAGATCGTACAAATACATATATTTGAAAAAGCCTGGTTGCAGAATCGCTAAGCCTACACATTTTTCATCATCATAGGCTCCGACAAATACACTGTCTTTCATTGCCTCATAGTCGTAATTTTCATCAGGAAAACACATCTCTGTAACTTTTTCTGATGGATACTTCTTTAACTGATAATCCCATTTACCATTATTATAAGAAACTAAAATTCGCCCCAATAATTTAAATGGTTCATTAGGAATATTAATATCCGCTTTATGTTGGAAGTCAATTATTTTTGTTGTGATCATATTTTTTCTCTTATTCATCAATTTATATCTATCAGTATAATGCTAGCGATCCATTTTTTCTCACATTACGATTAGTAATTTCAAACATGACCAATCCGATTGCTAACCAAAGCACAGCGTTAAACAAAGAAGCACCTAAGTAGAAGCCTAGACTATATCCATGTTGGTTAACAGACAGTCTCATCCAGCTAACCATAGGAAAAATAGGCAACAGACAAGATAAGTATTTAATACCCAAAGAAAAATGTTCAAAATTAGTCAGTAAGACCCCCAAATATACATATTGAAAAATCACCAAAGTACTACCAATTCTCTTAAAATGCAAAATCAAGCTCACAACCAGATATCCTAAACCAATAGTAGTTACTAAAGCTAATACGAAAGGAATAACTAAAATAATAGAGAATTTAATCCAATGATCAGTGAGCATCATAATGATTAATAATGCCAAAATCGCTTGTACTGTTGAAACAATAATATTGACTAAGCTTTTATTAAAGAAAAGTCTTCTAGTAGAGATTGGCATCAAAAATTGTTGCTCTAAGATACCATTTTGCATTTGACTAGTTAAAGACATTCCCATTTGACTAATAGTATTTTGAATTAAAGTCCACAAAATATAGCCGATGACTAGAGCATTCAGTGATGTTCCTAGTACACCGCCGCCAAGCAGAGCACCGCCAAAGAAAATTGCCATAAACATCATGATCAACAGCACAAAATCTGAGAAATAATTAAATGAATATCTTTTATATAGCCATACCTGCCGCCAAATTTCAGCTTTAAAACTTGTCATTATCCTTCCTCCGTGTAGTATTCAAAAACGTCTTCCAGATTTCTCTCTTTAGTTTGAATCTGACGAACTGGTAACTTCCCTAATAAATTAAATACTTGCGGCAAAGCTTTTTGAGATTTAACTTCTAGTTGATAGCAGTTCATCTGCTTTTTCGTCAAATTACAATAAGTTGATATTTCTTCTTGTTCCTCTAAAGTAAGTGAACGTGTTAGGGTTAGTTCTAAAAGGGTCTGTTTATTCAACCTAGCCAAGCTTTCTTTCACATTATCTGAAAATACCAGCTTGCCATGATTAATCAGTAAGATCTTTTGAGCTACTTTCTGAGCAAAATCTAATTGATGAGTAGTAATCAAGATTCCAACACCATTTGCACTCAATTCTTGCAAAATATTAGTTACTATTTGGGCCGATTTTAGATCTAGTCCTAAAGTTGGCTCATCTAATATCAGTAATTTTGGCTGCGCAATCATTGCGCAACAGATCCCTACTATTTGTTGCATCCCGCGACTTAAACTGGTAATCGTTGTATCCTTCTTATCCAACAAACCAAATTTCTTCATCAATAGAAGTCCACTACGCTCCGCTTTTGCTTTAGATAAGCCACGTTGTTCACCCCAGTAAATAAAATTCTCAAGTGGAGATAATGACCAAAACATATTCCGCGAACCTTCCAAAAGAACTCCTGTATTTTTCAGAAGCAATAAATTGTCATTGGTCGTCTCTTTCCCTTCAAAATATACTTTTCCATGATCAGGACTAACTAAATTTAAAATCATTTTTAAAGTTGTCGTCTTACCTGCACCATTCGGTCCAAGAAAGGCAACTATATCGCCATGATCTACCGCAAAAGAAATATCTTTTACTGCTTTCTTGCTTGTGGCTTGATAAGTTTTTGATAATTTGTCTACTGTTAATAATGCCATCATTTTTACTCACCATTTTTCTTTAATTTTTTGTTAATTTGATTAACTTCATGCCATAAATGAAAGAAATAAGATCCATAAGCAATAGCGTACATAATGATAAAACTGATAACCGTAGTCATTAGCAAAGACCAAGAATAGCTAAAATTGTTGATAATTAAATTGAAAAGTAACCATGCTGCTAGACAAACAAAGAAATTGACTACAATTTGTGTCCTTAAAGACCAAGAATCATTATTAAAAATCCAACCTGCAAAATAAAAAAAGACACCGATAAAGAAGGATATTATTAACCAAAACAAGAAATTAATAGCTGACAATTTTGTCGCTTCCAAATTTCTCCAGTTAGAAGAAGATAATAGGTCCACCGCAAACCAGATCATGCCAATTCCAATTCCCATCAAACCGCTATCCAGCATATATCGAACACGTTTCATAATCCTAGCCTCTCTTTCAGTTCTTTAATCCTTCGTCGTGAGATTTGGACATGCAGATCATTATTCAAAATAGCATCAATATTACCGTTACTCAGAATTTGCAGATGATCTAATTGACGATAATTGAGCAGTGCACTTCTCGATACTGTCACGAAATCTGATGGCAAAACTTTTTGCACTTGATATAAACGACCTTTATACAAATAGGTATCCTGCTCCGTATACACGTAAGTTTTCTCATTTTCCACTTGTACCAGATAGATTTCGCTAAATTTTACTGGATACGCATCCCCTCGATGAAAACACCAGATGAACTCCTTCTTATTAGTCAACTCATTAGCAATCTGACTAATTTTATCTGTCATTCTATGTAGCCAAAACTCAGCTTTTTCTTCAGGTAAGCTTTCATCAATATTGAATTTTACTTTCAAGATCACCCCTCCTTCATTTGATTATTAGTATAGATAATTCTAATTTTTTTGCCATAAAAAATCGGTGAATGGTAAGTTTTCTAAGGTGAATGGTTACCAAATTATTTGCATAATATTAACACGTAATAGGATTTGAATTTAAAGGTAAAAATATGACAAAAAAGCAGTATTAAGTAAAATTCAAGTAACTTTAGATGTCATTGGCGGAAAATGTAAGCCTTTGATCTTACATTATTTACAAGAAAATGGCACAAAACACTATAGTGAAATCCTCCGTTATTTAGATAGCGCACCAAAGAAAACCTTAACAGCACAACTAAGAGGATTAGAAGCTGATAAAATTATCAAACGTACAGTAATTTCTACGGTTCCGGTTCAAGTAAAATATAGTATTACTGATTATGGTAAAACTTTATTTCCAATACTAGATATTATGTGTGCTTGGGGATACGTAAATCAGACTAACTATAATGTTAAACATCCTACTTGCCCAATAAATGAACAAACAAAGCAAGTGAAGGAATAAAAATTAGCCAATTTACATAAAATGTTTGTCGACTAGGTTATCTAAAAGTTCTCTAGGCACATAATTGTGCGAGACTGTAAAATGGTTTGTGTAAGGATGAATAATTCCTTAAATTAATTTCTTAAAACATTAGAAAAAGGAGTTCCTTTCTCGTATGATTGGTTTGAACAAAAAAACACATACAGAAAGAAGAACTCCAGCAAGCAGTTAATGACCTATTAGAGGCTGAACTGACTGCGTTTTTAGGCTATGATCCTTATGCCAGAGCTGGCTGGAATACAGGCAATTCACGCAATGGTGCTTACTTTCGCAAGATTGATACGCAATTTGGCGAGATTGAAATTCAGGTGCCTAGGGATCGCAACGGCATGTTTCATCAGCACACGCTCCCTGACTACAAGCAGCACTCCAATGTCTTGGAAAGCATGATTATCAAGCTATATTCCAAAGGCGTAACCACCAGAGAAATAGCCGATTTGATTGAAAAGATGTACGGCAGTCACTACAGCCCAGCTCAGGTATCTAACATCTCCAAGCAGATGATTCCAAAAGTCGAGGCCTATCATCAGCGCAAACTCAGTGACAAGTTCTTTTGCGTTTATTTGGACGCTACCTACATTCCTTTGCGTCGCATAACCTTTGATCGTGAAGCAGTTTATATTGCCATTGGCATCAAGCCTAATGGCCACAAGGAAGTCATCGATTACTGCATTGCTCCCAGCGAAAACGTCGAGAATTGGACGGAAATGCTTCAAGACATGAAGTCTCGCGGTCTAGAACAGGTTGAGCTCTTTCTTTCAGATGGCGTTGTGGGCATGAAGACAGTGCTGGAGCAGACTTATCCGAAAGCTCATTTTCAACGCTGTCTAGTTCCTGTCATGCGCAATATTTGCGCTAAAGTACGCGTAGATGATCGCGAAACGATCATGAATGAATTCAAGCAAATTCATCAACAGCCAAATAAAGAAGCTACGATCAAAGTCTTGCACGCCTTCTATGACAAGTGGAACAGAGCGTACAACCATGTCATCAGAAATCTCAAAGAGATTGAACCTGATCTGCTGGTCTTTTACAGCTATCCTAAGCAGATCAGGGCTTCAATTTACTCTACCAATATGATCGAATCCTTTAACAACGTTATCAAGCGTAAAGCTAAGCCTAAAGCAGAGTTTCCAACTGAACAGTCGCTTAATACTTTTATTGGCATTCAGGCAATGAGCTACAACGAACGCTATTTCAATCGAATCCACAAAGGCTTTGGTCAGGTTCAGGATACCTTAGAATCCTACTTTGATTAAATAAAAGATTAAAAAATCTATTTACACAAAAAATTTGACAGTTTCTTCTAATTTTTAATATTTTCTTGAACAAATTCCACTAAATTAATATTTGGATATTTATCTTTTATTTGTCTTACTAAGGCGTTTTTTCTCTTCTTAGATAGCGGCTTTTTTAACTCTATCAAAGTAATTTGCTTATTTTTATTATCACTAACTGCAGTAACAGAAGATATTGCAGAGGACAGTTTACGAATTTCTTGATTACGTTTTTCTTGTTCTTGTTGACGTTTTTCATCAGCTTGTTCTTGTTCATGCTGACGCTGATTAATAATATTATTTACTTGTCGATCTAATTGATTTTCTGCATTGGGATTAACCTGAGCTACTTGTACAATATTCAGTGAATAGCCTTTCAGGTCATATTTTGTTAAGTTTGCTTTAGCCACTTGAATTTTCTTAGCATTAATTTTATTACCTGAAACTGTAAGATTAATTATTTTTCCTTGCGTATCGACATTTTCTTTAATTAGATTAACATTGCCTAACTCATTAACAACAAGATTTTGAACATTTTGATCTACTAGAGTTTTATTCACCATCTGATTAGCTGATAAGATACTAGGAATAATTAAAATAATTACTACTAAAATTATCGCAAACTCTTTAAAGGTTGGCTTGCGTAAGAAAAACAACTTAGACTGCTTAGTAGAATAACTTAGCCACTTCATAATTTTTACACCCAAAAAAGCAGTCAAAATTATGAAAACACAATTAATCAAAAACAAATAACTTGATCCTAAAAAATATTTAAGATTGCCTACTGCAATTGAATACCCTATCGTACAAGCTGGTGGCATTAAGGCTGTTGCAATCGCTACACCAGGTACGATATTATTTGCTTCTTTTTTACGTGCACCGATTATTCCAGCAACTCCTCCAAAAAACGCAATCATTACATCCCAAATCGTTGGTGAAGTTCGTGCAATAATTTCTTGGCTAGCATAAGTCAAAGGAGAAAAATGAAAATAAATTGTAGATGCAGCTAAACTAATAATAATTTCTGCTAATAATGAAATCGTTCCTTTACGCAGCAAAGTAACATCATATAAAGCAAGGCCTGTGCCAATTGCTAGCAGCGGTCCCATCAAAGGTGAAATTAACATTGCACCAATAATAGTAGCTGTTGAATTAACATTTAATCCAACACTTGCAATAAAAATTGCGCAAGTCAGAACAATCAAACTTTCAATATTCAAAGTTCCATCTGCACTAATCTTAGATAAAAATTGAGAAGTTAAATAATTTTTTCGCTGGCGTATTATCATCTTATTTAGTCTAATCCTCATGAAAAAAGCACTGAATTAAGATTTCAGTGCAAAATATAAAAATGTGATTGAATAATCAATAAAATTATTATAACCTATTTGACTAATTTTTTGCTCTTATAGCAATAATATAAAAATGAATTATCTGCTCCATTTCCTACTCTCAGTGCATCTACTTTATCATTATTACTTTTATCTTTTTTCTTTATAGCAACATAAGTGTGTCCTGAATCTGCTCTATCGCTAGATAGCCAGCCATTAGCAGCAAAACCTGGTGTTTTATGAAATTTAAAATCAGTAGCTTCATACTGAGAAATACCAACCTTTCGAGCTAATTTATATCCTGATTTCTTATCAGCCTTAGCTAATTTTTTAGTCCACTTAATTGCTTTATTACTGCTCAACATTTTATACAATTTGATTTTATTAAATGTATGCGTTGCGATTTTAAGCTTCTTGATTTTGCCTTCATGCTTATAGTACCATGTTCCGCGAGTTTTCTTTGGCGTAGTAAATAAGTTCTTAGCTCCCCAGGATGCAGCATCTACTCTATTTTGACCCATTACAATAATAGCTAACATAAATAGCGCAGTTGTCATAAATATAATGAGTTTATTTTTCACGTTTATCACCTTCCCTTATATAACTGCTATTTTCATTATTTCATTAAAATATTTCATAAAAGTTAAAGGCGATGACAGTTTTTTTACTTCTTACTTACAAACGTAAAAAATCAATTACATTAGTTTTACCAACAAAAAAACGTATGCAATAAAGTCGTCTTAATTAGACCTAGCATACGTTTTTTATTTTATTTTTTAATTATATTAATTAATTTTCTCTTGAGTATGACTTAACGTCAGCGTCAATTTCCTTAATAAAGTCATCAAGGCTCATTGAATTTTCTTGGTCAGTACCGTAAGGACGTACGTTTACGCCATTAGCGTTCATTTCGTCATCACCTAATACCAAAGTGTAAGGTACCTTTTGGGTTTGTGATTCACGAATCTTGTAACCCATCTTTTCGTTACGAGTATCAACTTCTGCTCTGAAGCCACGCTTAGCAAGTTCTTGACGAACCTTTTCTGCATATTCACCATGAGCATCAAGGTTAACTGGGATAATTTCAACTTGAACTGGAGCAAGCCAAGTTGGGAATGCACCCTTGTAAATTTCAGTAAGGTAAGCAATGAATCTTTCCATAGTACCAACAATACCACGGTGAATCATAACTGGACGGTGTTCTTCACCATCTTGACCAACGTAAGTTAAGCCAAATCTTTCTGGAAGCATGAAGTCAAGTTGGATAGTTGACATAGTTTCGTCATTACCCAAAGCAGTCTTAGTTTGAATATCAAGCTTAGGACCGTAGAATGCTGCTTCACCTTCAGCTTCAACATAGTCAAGGCCAAGGTCATCCATAGCACCCTTAAGCATCTTTTGACTTCTTTCCCACATTTCGTCATTTGCAAAGTACTTGTCAGTATTCTTTGGATCACGGTATGAAAGTCTGAAGTAGTAATCAGTAATATCGAAGTCCTTGTATACGTCCATGATTAACTTCAAAATCTTAGCGAATTCAGTTTGAACTTGATCCAAGGCAACAAAAGTGTGGCCATCATTCAAAGTCATTTCACGTACACGTTGAAGGCCTGACAAAGCGCCTGACTTTTCATATCTGTGCATCATACCAAGTTCAGCAACACGAAGTGGCAAGTCACGGTATGAACGAATGTGGTGCTTATAAATTTGAATATGTGAAGGACAGTTCATTGGACGAAGTTCAAGCATTTCGCCATCACCCATGTCCATTGGTGGGAACATGTCATCACGGTAGTGTGCCCAGTGACCTGAAGTCTTGTAAGCATCAAGGTTCATTAATACTGGAGTATAAACGTGTTGATAACCGTCAGCAACTTCACGGTCGATAATGTAACGTTCAACAACACGACGAATAGTAGCACCCTTTGGCATCCAGTAAGGAAGACCAGCACCAACCTTAGGATCAACGAAGAAGAGGTCAAGGTCACGACCGATAGTTCTGTGGTCGCGTTCCTTAATTTCTGCACGACGCTTCAAATCTTCCTTTAAAGCAGCTTCCTTGAAGAAAGCAGTACCGAAGATTCTTTGAAGCATTGGGTTGGATGATTTACCAAGCCAGTAAGCACCAGCAACTGACAAAAGCTTGAAGTGCTTAATCTTACCAGTGTTTGGCAATAAAGCATCAAAGCCAAAGTCAACGAAATCACCTAACTTGTAAGCATCAACCTTGTCACTGTCAATTTCCTTCAAAAGGTCGCTCTTATATGGATCATCCTTGAAAATATCTTCAAGTTCTGACTTATCCATCACAACATGTTCAATTGCTTGACCACTCTTGATCAACTTCTCCATAGCTTTTTCAAGTTCTGGCAATTCAGTAACCTTAATTTGGTCATCTTTGTCAGTATCTACGTAAAAGCCGCCTTCATCAGCAACATGTTGACCCAAACGAAGTTCTGGATACTTGTTCTTAGCAACTGCTTCAAGTGCAAAAGCAGCAGTAGCTCTTAAAATATCCAAGCCTTCTTCATCCTTATCAGTAAGAATGGCAACTTCAACATTATTGTCAATTTCATAATCAAGTGGCTTAACAACGCCATTTACTTTAGCACCAACGGCAGCTTTTCCAAGAGATGTAGCGATTGATGAAGCTACTTCCTTAACTGAAACAGCCTTATCAAAATCCTTCTTTGAACCGTCTGGCAAAGTAATTGAAAAACTCATATTTTTACCTCCAATAAAAAAATCCCAGTGCTAATAAAAGCACTGGGACGTGTTAATTGCGTGGTTCCACCCAAAATTCAGGTTAGCGTACGTCTAACCTCTCGTATAGATTGATAAAGGTATCCAGCCTCTTAAAATTCAATTTTGGGAATAAACGATTGGGGTGATTTTCTAATGAAGAACTTCCAGAACTAGGTCCTTCTCTCTGAGCCGAACATCATCATGTCTCGTTTAATTAATTTCAATTATACGCATCAAAGTGAACGATGCAAGACCTTTTTGAAATTAATGCGAAAAATTTCGTCGATCAGGACCGGAAACTACTACTTCTTTAGCTAAAAAACGTACTCGTTGCATTAATCTTTTAGCTTTAACTGGATCAGTTGCATTACGGGTTTCCTCAAAGTGTGACTCCAATGCTTCCATATCTAAATTAGAAGAGAAAAAGGTTGGCAAAACATTATCCATTCTTGCCTGTAAAATTACTCCTAAAACGTCATCACGTGACCACTGACTTAATGTTTCTGCCCCAATATCATCCAAAATTAAGATATCGCATTCAGCTAAATTCCTGATCTCATCTTGCAAGCTGTTATCACCAAAATGACTTGATAAACCTGCAATAAAAGTTGGAACATGTAAAAATACAACATTCCGATCAAAATTAGTTGCTACATAGTTTGCAAGTCCCGCTAGCATATAGGTCTTCCCGATCCCAAAGTCGCCCGACAAATAAAGGCCTTGTTGGTGAGGATCAGCTTTGTACTTTTTCAAAAAATCATAAATCAGGGTTAAAGCTTGCTGGCGATCATTTGTAACCTCAATATCACTTAAATTAACATCATGCAATTTAGCAGGCAGATCAATTAAATGAAGATGCCGCTTGGCTGCTCGTTGCTGATCTGCTACAATCTTAGCCTCGGTAGGTTTGTAACGTACATCAATTACTTTGCCGTTCAAAAATAATTGCGGAGCATAACCGGCCAGCACCTGATTCTGACTATGTTTTTGCGCATAATATTCATAGATATTGGCCATACTATTTCGAATCATCGCCTTATCTATTTTTTCCCTATTTGCCTGCAAAAACGCTTGCACATCTGGATCGTGTAAAGCAGTTTTCAACAGTTCTTTCTCATTACCTAAATTACGCTCTTTAACTATTTTTTTAAGCAAATCACCAATTGCTTCCATTATTTCACCTACCCTCTATTTACTTATTTTTCAGATCCTTAAAGATATCCTTCAGCTGTTCTGTTGACATACCTTCATTTTTAGCCTTTTTCTTGCTCCAATCGGTACCTTTTTCGACTCGCTTATTTTGTCGATATGACTGTCGATTTTTCTTTTTAAGAATATCGGCTTTACGCTTCTTCACATATTCAAGAGCTTGTACCCCAGTACTAATACCACCTTGCAGCCAATCATTAGCTATTCGATAAGCACGATTAGAAGTTACAACAGTATCGTAGGTCAAACAGGTATGAATCAAAATATTAATCAAATCTTCCGGCAAGCCATACTGCGTGTGTAGCTGATTAATAATATAGTTTTCGCCTGGAGCTACAATTCCACCCTTTTCAGTTTTTAATTTGTATAAAAATTCAGATGGGGAATTTTCATTAGCTTCGAGTAACAGTTTTCTATCATTAGAGTCCAAACCTTTGATAGTCGCAATAGCGCGCTTTTTGCCTTCTTCAATTTGTTTTTGAATGTTTTCCCTAGTATGCAATCGTTTATAATTTTCTGCTATGGTATTACTAATTTCATGCATGTTTAATTTATGTGTACCATGCAAACAGGGAACAGTCTCATCCACAAATTCCTGTTCCGATAAATTATATGTCTGTATTAAGCCTCGAATTTGGTTCTTTTTAATTTCTACTTCTTGAGCTGGAATTTGATAGACATTATATTGATCTTTAATCAGATCCCAATCAATTGGATCCTGGGCATTAATTTCAGCAGTTTCTATCTCAGGCGCTTTATTTTCCTGCGCAGCTTCTACTACCTCATTAGATGGATTAATTGCTTCATCCCCTGGCAAGCGAAAAACATCAAAAAAGTTGGCTGAGACATCGCGCGCATTCTTGATTGGCTTTTCACGCAGTTTTGCTTCCTTAGCAAAAGCATGACTCAAGTCATGAAAGGTTGGGCTGCCAACTTTTTCTTTCAACAAACTTGCTAGCAGTGGTGTTGCAAAAAATTTGTCTGCACTAGGAACCTGTAATAACTTAAAAACAATGATATTATTGAAGACATTATCCGCTAAAAAAGTTTGCACTAAACCTACGGCTTCCAGTTTATGCAAAGAATGAAACATATCTTTCAAACTACAATCAAGTTGCTCCTGTAGTGAATAAATTCCCTTTGCATCAGAAACAATACCATATGGATCATAGTCATTGATTAAAGTCTGATACAAGGCAATTGCCACCGCGCCAACCAAAGGCTGATACAGTTTAATCAAGATTTTCTCATTCTCTGGAAAAAGGGTAATCTTGTTGGCTACATAATAAAGATGCTTAGGATCAGACGTTGCAAACATGACTAATTACCCTTTCCTTTTTTGGCCATCATATCTTCCATTGTCTTCATAAAGCTAGACATATCCTTGAACTCACGGTAAATTGAAGCAAAGCGAATATAAGCTACGTCATCCAAATTAGCCAAATCACCCATGACATACTGACCAATCTTCTTAGATGAAATTTCACTAACGCCTTGTTTTCTTACCTTATTTTCGACACGATCAACCAATTGCTCAAATTGTTCACTACTGATTGGCCGTTTTTGTCCGGCTGCCATTACTCCGTGCAAAATTTTCTTTCGACTGAATGGTTCACGGGTACCATCATTTTTTACTACCAACAAAGGAGCAGTTTCCACTCGTTCAAAAGTAGTAAAGCGAAAACCACAATTTTCACATTCTCTGCGCCGTCTAATAGCCCGGTTTTCATCACTAGGCCGCGAATCAATAACGCGAGAAGCATTTTGATGACAATTTGGACATTCCATAGCTATCCCTCTTCTCTAATCTTTACCAATAATTGTGCTAGTTTATTCTCTAGTTCTTTTATTGTACCAGTATTTTCAATCACAAAATCAGCCAATTGCTCTTTTTTGACCATAGGCAACTGACTTTGCATCCGAATTCTTGCTTCTTCATCGGTTAAATGATTCCGCTCCTTCAAACGCTGTAATTGCATTTTCTCAGGCAAAGTAATCACTAAAACACCGTCAGCTATATCTTTCTTATCCATCCCTGACTCAAAATAAAGTGGGACATCAAGAATAACTATTGGTTGAGCTTGATATTGATTTAGCAATTTCTTTGTTTGCAAAAAAATCAACGGATGCGTTAACTCATTTAATTTAGTTAAAGCCCGCGAATCCTTAAATACCAATTGCCCTAATTTCTTTCGATTAATCGTTTGGTCATCATTTAAATACTCTGAACCAAAATAATCTTTAATCGCCTGCCAAGAAGCTTGCCCAGGCTCCATCAAATCATGAGCAATCTGATCATCATCGATCACAGGAATTTTATTTGCTTTAAAAAACTGGTCCGCTGTACTTTTCCCAGTTGCAATACCACCAGTTAAGGCTAAAACATAGCTCATTAATAAACCACCTGACAATGTGGACAGAAGGTTGTCCCTCTGCCTGATACTTTAATCTTTTCTAGTTCCGTGCCACACTTTGCACAAGGTTCACCTGCATGACCATAAACCTTGAGCATTTCTTGATAGCCACCAACATTTCCGTTGGCATCTAAATAAGTATGAACAGTCGTCCCACGCTTTTTTGTTGCAATTTTAATAGTTTGGTTAATATTCTGCCACAGCTCTTTTGCTTTTTCTGCCGGAATTTTATTTGCGGCACTCAAAGGATGAATTCCACTCTGCCACAGTGTCTCATCAACATAGATATTACCTAAACCTGCAACGGTTGTTTGATCAAGCAAGACATTTTTAATATTTTTCTTCTTACGGCTCAAGGCCTTGATAAAATAATCTGACGAAAATTCTGTGCTATTAGGCTCAGGGCCCAGTTTGCCAATTCCCGTCACTTGGCGCTCAGTACCTGTTAAAATCAGCTGCATGCGGCCAAACTTACGCACGTCATTATAACGCAAGGCAGTTTGATCAGTAAAAATAAACTCTACGTGGTCATGCTTATCCTTAGGCGCATCGGAAGTGGTTAAATGATATTTTCCCTCCATGCGTAAATGTGACACAATAGTTAAATTATCACTTAGGCGTATCAGTAAATATTTAGCATAGCGATCAATCTTTAAGACCCTTTTACCTGGTAATTCTTTGATAAATTTCTCATGGTCTGTTGCCACAATTTTTGGATACCAAAGTACTACTTTTTTAATCGTTTTTCCAACGATTAGCGGAGTTAAAGTCCGTCGCACCGTCTCGACTTCAGGCATTTCTGGCATTAAATCACCTACTTTGCATCATACCAATTATGACCCCAACCAGAATCTGCAATCAATGGCACATCAAGCTTCACTGCTGATTGCATAACTTCTGGAACTATCTTCTTAATCGTTTCTAATTCATCTTTTGGCACATCAAAAATCAATTCGTCATGTACTTGAACGACCATCTTGGTCTTCAAATGTAGTTCATCTAGCTTCTTTTGCATATTGATCATAGCAATCTTGATAATATCGGCCGCTGATCCTTGAATAGGCGAGTTAATCGCAGTTCTTTCAGCAAAAGAACGAACTGTAAATTTCTTAGCATGAATATCAGGCAAGTAGCGTCTTCTGTGCATAATTGTTTCTGCATAGCCCTTTTCACGAGCCGTTTGCACAGCCTTATCCATATATTCACGAATTTGTGGATATTGTTCAAAGTAATTGTCAATAAACTCTTGAGCACGTTTTCTAGAAATACCTAAATTCTTTGATAAACCATAATCAGAAATACCATAAACGATACCGAAGTTAACGGCTTTAGCATGACGCCTCATCAATGGCGTTACTTCATCTGGTGAATCTAAATGAAAAATTCTCATTGCTGTATGTGAATGAATATCATAGCCTGTCTTAAAGGCTGCTTGCATATTCTGATCACCGGAAACATGTGCTAATACCCGCAACTCAACCTGCGAATAATCGCAAGAAAAGATATAGCCATCCGGCTCTGTTGGCACAAAGGCCTTCCTGATTTGCTTTCCTTCCTCAGTTCGAGTAGGAATATTTTGTAAATTAGGATCCACACTAGACAAACGTCCAGTTGCTGTTAAGGTTTGCAAATAACGTGTATGTACTCGTCCATCAGGCTGAATTACATCAAGCAAGCCTTTAACATAGGTTGATTGAATCTTAGCAATTTGACGGTAATCCAAAATTTCACTAACAATTGGACTTTGTGTCTTTAACTGATCCAGCACTTCAACAGAAGTTGAATAACCTGTTTTAGTCTTCTTAATTACTGGCAAGTTAAGCTTTTCAAACAAAATATGGCCTAATTGCTTAGGTGAATTCAAGTTAAAGCGCTCGCCTGCTTGTTGATAGATCTTATCCTCCAGCTCTTTTAACCGAACAGCAAATTCATTTTGCAGTTCGAGCAGAGTACTTGCCTCCACTTTCATTCCGTTGATTTCCATCCGGGCTAATACACGAGCAGTCGGAATTTCGATTGTATCAAACAAGTCATCTTGTTCGTGTTCCTTAAGCTTCTCAAGTAGTGGCTGCTTCAAGTTTTCGATAGCATTAACCTTTGAAGCCAAATGATTAAATAGTTCTTCATCGTCATCAGGAACATGCTCACTTTTGCCTTTTCCATAGATTTCTATATCGGTTTTAACTGAATAATCACCATACAAGTGAGCAATTTCACCTAGATCATTGGAATTATTTTCATTATTGATCAAATATGAAGCTAACAACATATCATAATCTTGACCGTGAACATGGATACCTAATCGATGTAAGCCAACCATTGTCCGCTTTAAATCAAAGACATTTTTCTTAATTTGCTCATCTTCTAATAAATGTCGCAAATTAGTCTCTTGTAAAAGTTCAACATCTCGTGAAACGTAAATTTGATCATTGATTTTTAAGGCAAAACCGACAAATGGAGCAAGGTGATAGTTAGCACCTAGCATAGCAAGATAAAATTCAATTTGGTCATCTGCATTAGCTTTGATTTCCTTGACATTTTGGTCATCAAGAACTGTATATTCAACTTTTTCTACTTCAGTTGCATCTTGGCCTTGACCGCTAGCATTCAATTCTGCCAAGAACTTACGGAAATTCATCTTTTCATAGAATTGGCGTAATTTTTCATAATCAATTGGTTGGCGCTTAACGTCATCAATATCAATTGTCACTGGAGAATGACGATCAATTGTAGCCAGTTTTTTGCCTAAAATAGCATTGTGTTTATCGCGAATCAAACGTTCTTTTCGTTTAGAAGCTTTCAAATCATCAATATGATCATACAGATTTTCAACTGTATGATATTTTTGGATCAAGTTAGAAGCTGTTTTAGGACCAATCCCCTCAACGCCTGGATAATTATCCGATGAATCTCCCATTAAAGCCTTCATATCAATGAATTCAGTTGGCGTTACACCATTTACTTTCTTCATATGTTCAGGAGTATAAGCCTCAAGCTGTGATACACCTGACTTAGTCACTTCAACCGTTGCCTTGTCTGAAGCCAACTGCGTCAAGTCACGGTCTCCAGTTACAATTGTCGTAGTAAAGCCATTTTCTTCACCCTTAGTAGCAAAAGTACCAATAATATCATCGGCTTCATAATCTTTTAATTCATAAGTCTTAATACCAAGATCATGTAGCATCTCTTGAATATACGGCATTTGTTCTAACAACTCTTCTGGCGTCTTAGCCCGACCACCCTTGTAGTCACCGTACATTTTAGTTCTAAAAGTTACTTTGCCCGCATCAAAAGCCACCAACACATGAGTCGGATCAATATCTTTTAAGAGTACATCGAGCATATTTTTAAAAGCATAAATGGCATTAGTATGCAAACCATCTGGGCTCTTGAATGATTCTAGTTGGCGGTAAAGTGCATAGAAGGCTCTAAAAGCTACGGAGTTACCATCGATTAGAAGTAATTTTTTATCAGCCATTTTATCTCCCTTTTAACAAATAGATCTATTCTTTTACTTATCTATTTTACCAGTTTTCATACTAATCTTTCAGCATGTTGTTTTAGTAAAATAGTGAATCTCTATTAATTACGATTTTTACTCAAAAATTTAATTGAATTCTTGTTAAAAAACTGATCTTATCAATCAGTGTGCAAAACAAAAAAGCACTTACGTGCTTTTTCATATTATTCAGCGTCATCTTGATTGCCAGATTCGTCCCAAACTTTCTTTAAAGCTGGAATCTTTCCTAAATCTGTCATCTCGTCTTTTCCAACAACAATCAAGTTGTTAGGACCTTGAGCTAATTGGTTAAAGCTGTCCAAACTTTGGTTTCTGAAGTAACCTTCGCCAGCCTTTGACAAGGCTTCTTGCATCTTTTGTACACGGTAAGCGTCGGCATCAGCTTGCGTCTTAACTGCCTCAGCGTTGGCCTTAGCAGTAGCAACCAAAGCATCGTTCTTAGCCTTAGTGGTCATTTCAATGGTACGAGCTTCACCTTCGGCCTTAGCAATTGCGGCAGTCTTTTCACGGTCGGCAGTAAGTTGTTTGTCCATGGCACGTTGAATTTCAGCACTTGGTAAAAGTTCATCAACGTTGACACGAACGACCTTGATACCGTAGATATCAGTCAGGTCACCAGTTGCAGTGAAAAGTTGATCGTTAATTTCCTTAGTTGAGCCAAGGGCTGCGTTCAAATCCATTCGACCAATGATGTCACGCAAGTGACCACGAATTAATTGCACCATTGACTCAACTGAATCGGTGTTGTTGTAGAAGTAGCGGTATGAATCAGTAACTAAGTAGTTCAGAGTCAAGGAAGTAGTAATCTCTGCATTATCCTTAGTAATAATTGAATACTTTGAAATTTCTAATGGCTGCAATGCCAATGGAACTTTCCGAATTCGTTGAAATAATGGCCAAACAAAGACAAAGCCAGCCTTAACAGTTTTAGAATATTTACCCAACGTTTCAACTAAGCCTTCATTATTTTGGGGTACAATTCTAAAACCACAACAAATATATGCAATAACTAAAACTAAAACGATTAGCGTAATAACAATACCCATTTTTATACCTCAACTAAAAATTACTCGTCCTTCTTCTTGGGATCGACTCCCTTGGCTAATTCACCTAGTGAACTATCGGTCTGCTCTGCCAAGCGGTTAAGCTTTTCATCAAGTAGATGAGCATACTCATACTTGTTCATGTAGTCCAAGTTGGCCCAAGCATTAGGAATCTCAACTCTAAAAGGAATACCATTACGTAAAATAATTTGATCATAAAACATATTAATTGCAGTAGCTGAATTCAAACCTAATTGCTTTAAAATTGCTTCTGCTTTTTCTTTCTTTTCAGGATTCATTCTGACATAAAGTCCAGTTGTTTTCTCAGCCATGGTACCCTCTCCTTTCTATTTGCCACTATTATATATCGTTTGCATATAAATTGCATAGCTTTTTTACAAAAATAAAAAGACTACCTTTTGCAGTAGTCTCAAGAATCTAATTTTAGCCTAAATCACTAATGTGGAAAATTTGATTCTCCAAAGTTCTTAACTTAAACTCACCATCTTTGACATATTTTTGGTGGTAAGCCACAGTTAGATAAATGTCATCTGGCACCTGAACATGAATACTTTCTACTTCACTGTAGCGATCAGGCAAATCAATACCATCAATCATTGCTACCTGCCAGTTCTCTGGATTAGTTTCACCCCATGGAAACTTAACGATCTTACGTGACCAAGTAGTAACTTCACCAGTCGCATGATCAATCTTGGGTGACAATTGGTTAGAAATATAAATATTCTTGTCATCATCAATGGCGTAGCCCTGAACAGAATCAATCATTTGTGGAGCTTCTTCACTTGGTGCCACGCTTGGATGATCAAAGTTATCAATGTGAAAAGCACTAAGGCAATGCAAATCAGTAATTGGCGTATTAGTCGTGCCATTCTCATCTAACTTTTGGTTAACTTCGTTCAAATCATATAAGGCGAAGTGACCTGAATCATCATCCCAAATTGCAGCGATCATGAAATATTTGCCATTTGGTGAAACCGAAGCTTCTACTCGATGCAAATGATTGTGACCATCATAAGGGACATCCGTAGCTCGATTCAAGTGAGACAAACGTGGCAATTGCGTATTTGAAGTATATCTTTCTGGTAAAAGTCTTGGGTACTTTACTCGTGCAATTTGAGTAGTCCAGTTACCTGAATTTGGTTTAGCACCTACGAAATATTCATCCTTGTCATTAGCTGCTACCCAGGTTTGCGTGTGGCCAAATCCTGTCATGACTAAATGTGGTTCAGTATAATCAACATTTTTAGTTAAGCCCTCATGCTTGCGGTAGACCAATACATCATGAGCACTGTGCAATAATTGTAAGGCAAAAACATGCTTGTCAATTACGGCACCAACTTGTGCAACAACATGGTGCATCCCATTCAAACGATAAACCAACTCAGGAGTAATATTTTTCACCATTTCTATATCTTCCTTTTTAAATCAACAATCTTTTCTTTTTATTATATCTTAGAGGACAAAAAAAGTGGTTTGGATTTTGATACAATCCCACTAAAGTGGACGATTGAAATACATAAAGTATTCAATTATTCACGAAGGTGGGATTTTTTATGTCCAGAAAAAGCAAATACTCATTTGAACAAAAGAAATGGGCAGTTGAAGGCATTGTTAACCAGTGAAAATTAGTCGAACCAATTGGCTGACCAGTTACACTTGCCAAAGCACTAGGCAAATCATCACCAACATTCAAATGATATGTCTTACCTTCTAGCTGAACGACCGTTACTGGCAATCCTGAAACAACGCCAAGATCATTCTTATAGTACACATCTGCTCTGCCATTATAAGTTCCAACCTGATTAATATCGACTCTACCTTTTTCTAATTCAAGCTTAGTTACATATTGACTTTGAATATCTGGCAAATGCTTCTCAATATTTTCTCGGGTAATTTTCTACCCAAAATCAAGTATTATTAGGCATTTTAAGCAATTATTTTTGATCAGTCTTATTAATATTTGAAACAGTTGGAGGATATGGACCTTTGTTTTTCAATATTATTGTATGACAAACAGCAGTCGAGCCTTTATATTTTTTTTAGTATCAAATAGGAACATCTTGTATATAAATACTATTTACAAAAAATTACTAAACTACTAAAAAACATGGCCTACTAAGCCATGTTCTAACATTTAAACTAGTCGTTATTATTTTAATAATGCTTCAAAAGCATCTTCATACTTAGGAATATCGCCGGCACCCATGAAGACGATGACTGAGTTCTTGTTCTTGGTCAGATCTGCAATGTTATCTAAATCAATTACTTCTGAACCAGGAATATTAGCAACCAAATCATCACTTGAAATGTCCCCGTTTGCCTCACGAGCTGAAGCATAAATTGGAGTGACATAAGCCTTGTCTACGCCACGTAAAATTTCTTCGAAGTCTTTTTGATACTTCTTAGTTCTAGAGAAAGTATGGGGTTGAAAGACGACAACCAATTTTTTATCTGGGAACTTTTGACGGGCAGCTTGGATAGTAGCACGCATTTCAGTTGGATGGTGAGCATAGTCATCGATCACAGCAAGGTCGCCAAAGTCTTTTTCACTAAATCTACGCTTAGCACCCTTGAATGACGGCAAGCCTTTTTTAATATCTTCCATTGGTACCTTTTCAGTATAGGCAACAGCAACAACAGCAGTTGAGTTCAAGATGCTGTGATCACCAAACAAATGAATCTCGAATTCACCTAAATCCTTACCATGAGCTAAAACATGGAACTTGGATCCAGTCGTTGACTTCTTGATTTGAGTAGCTTGGAAATCATCTGTGTCGTTAAAGCCGTAAGTATACTTTGGAATATCGGTCTTAAGACTCTGAAGACGCTTGTCATCGCCCCAAACAAACAATGCTTTTTTAGTTTGATCAGCAGCTGATTGGAATGCGCTAGTGTAATCGGCTTGATCCTTGAAGTAATCTGGGTGGTCAAAGTCAATGTTAGTCATGATTTGGTAATCTGGGTGATATGCCAAAAAGTGACGACGATATTCATCAGCTTCATAAACAAAGAAACGTGAATTTGCCACGCCCTTGCCGCGACCATCACCGATTAAGTATGAAGTTGGGGCAACTTCACCTAAGACGTGTGATAAAAGACTGGTAGTTGAGGTCTTGCCGTGAGTGCCTGAAATACCAATTGAAGTATGCATTTGCACAATTTCTTCAACAGTATCTGGATATGATTGCCACTTAACACCCTTTTCAAGGCAAGCTTTAACTTCTGGATTGTCTTCTTTAAAAGCATTCCCTTTAACAATTACTTGTTCATCATTGCTCTTGATGTTATCCGGGTTAAAGTTTTTAACATCAATGCCCACATTTTCAAGTGGCACTTGCGTAAAGGTATATTTTTCAATGTCACTACCTGCTACATCATAGCCTAAGTCATGTAAAAGCAAGGCAAGGGATGCCATACCTGTACCCTTAATACCAATGAACCAAATTTGCTTATTCTTGTCTAACATTTATTTACCCTCGAATTTTTAACGTTTTTATTCGTTAACTATTTTACCATTTTTCTTATGCTAAAATTTTTAAAATCAAAAGAAATCTATGATGAAAACGACAATTATGTTAATACTGTCGATCATTTGATCATTAAAGATCTTACGGGTAAAACTATTTCCCACAAAATCGGTTCACTAGCTCCTTAAAAGGTGAAACTGGTGGCTTTTCTTAGACAAAATAAAAAAGTTGATCAATTAGCTTTTTTGCACCAACTGGTCAACTTTTTATTTTTGCTTTATTCAAATTATAAAGTAATTTCACCACTAGCGATCAGTTCATCACACTTAGTTGGTTCAAATTCTGCACCTACTTCAAAGCTATCAGGAACAACCATGATCCCGCGCTTTTGTGGTGCGTGTGGTAAACCTAATTCACGAGCTGAACAAATCATGCCGTATGAATCAACACCGCGCAATTCACCTGGCCAAATTTGTGCACCATTTGGCATTAAAGTACCTGGAAGTGCAACAACTACTTTTTGACCTTGAGCGATATTTGGTGCACCACAAACGATTTGGTGTTCTTCACCATCAGCAACCTCAACAGTAGTTACGTGCAAGTGATCTGAATCAGGGTGTGGTTCACAAGTCTTAACGTAGCCATAAACTAAAGTTGGCTTGCCATATGCTAACTTGTCAGTAAAACCAACTTCATCAAGCTTCTTGTTCAGTGCAACAAGCTCATCGTCTGACAACTTAACTGGACCATTTGGTAACTTATCAAAGTCAACTAACTTATCAACGTTGAAGAAGTTGTAACCAATGGTCTTGCCTTCATCGTTAGTTACGCGAGTAACGTCTTCTTTTTCCTCAAATGAGCTACGGCCTTCATCGTGACCTAAGATAACGATCAAAGTGTTAGGATAAGCTTCTTTATTAGTACTAGTAATCATGCTTTTTTATTCTCCTCTATTAGTCAAGTGATCGTAAAAAGTTTTCCACTTCATCTTTAGTTTTACGGTCCTTATTTACTAGTCTACCAATTTCTTTGCCATCTTGGTAGACAACAAATGAAGGAATTCCCATAATCATTAATTTTTTTGCTATGTCAATTGAACCGTCGCGGTCAATTTCGTAGAATTTTGCATCAGAAAAATCTTTTTCAATTTCAGGCATAAATGGAGCAAGAAACTTGCAGTCTGGGCACCAATCAGCTGAGAATTCAAGCACAGTACGTCCTTCTTTAGTAATTTCCTTTAATTGATCTTCAGTTAATTCTTTAATCTTTTCCATTTTTCACACCTCATGCATTTCTTACTTTTTATAAGTTGATATTATTATAACCATTCTTTAACTAAAAAGCTAGAAATTGAGTCTTACAATTATTTCTTTTCTTTAAATAGATAACTGCCCCAACGAACTGGTTTTTCAACAGTTGGCAAAACCATGAAGTAAAGTAAAAACAAATACCCAAATGGAATAACCGAGATCCAGTACCACCAACCGGTGTGGTCAGTATCATGCAATCTTCTTATGGTAAAGCCAAGTAAGCCTAATAAGATCCAAATAATCAGTAGATAGATAATTATTTGAATAATAAGTGTACCAGTTGAAACTGCGTTAATAAGAAGAATTCATTACTTTAATAAGCAATGCCATCAATTGAATATGCCGTAGCTGAACATGCTGCTAAAATGACTCGCAAAATAATTGCCCAAACATAGGCATACCAAAATCCACGACGAATACTACGTGCATTCCACTTAAATGGTGCAGTAAACAAAAGTTTGAATGCTTGTCCAAAAGTTGGTCTAGGAATATCAGTTTTAGGTTCGTGATATTCTTGTTCATAATAAGGTTTATCTTCCATAATTTTCCCTCCAATAATCTGAAATCTTACAGTTCTATTCTAAAACAAAATAACTAAAGCGATGAGCTAGTAGCAAGATTTTATCCAATAAAGCATTAAAAAACGCCTAGAGTTTATCTGCTGTAACTCTAGACGCTTCAAACTATTCATCCTCAAAATGAGCGTGCAAAGCATAAATTGGATTACCCTTAGCTGCAAATTTATGCTCGTATTCTGTTTCAATATTCTTTTCCACAATCTCTGGCTTTTCATGATGAAGATCAACTGAAACAAAATCAAACTTCATTCCATAATTATTCAAGCTCTGAACAGAGTAAGCATACAAGCCCGCATTGTCGGTTTTAAATTCAATATGTCCTTCTGGCTTCAGAACTTGTTCATACTTGCTCAAAAAACTCTTGTAAGTCAAACGACGCTTTTCATGACGAGTCTTTGGCCATGGATCGCTAAAATTCAAGTAGATAACATTGGTGCTATTTGCTGGAAAGAAGCAGTTGATGTCAGCCGCATCCCCGCGTAAGATTTGTAAATTATCCAAGCCCTTTTCCAACTTTGTTCGCAAGATGATCCCCGCAGCCGTAGTTTGCAATTCTAATGCGACATAATTTTTATCAGGATTTTGTTCAGCTAACGTAGTAATGAAATGCCCCTTACCAGAACCTACTTCAATTTCGATGGGATGATCATTACCAAATCGTTCAGTCCAGTCGATCTTTTTTTCAGGATCAGGATTTTGCAAAACACTTTCTGGATGGTCGTTTACAAGCTTAACAGCCCAAGGTTTATTTCTTAATCTCATTCTCTATTCCTATCTAATTCCAAAATTTTTTTGATTCATTTTTTTAACTCTGCCTGGCAAGTAAGTGGCAGTTACAATCATAGTGAAACCAAGTAAAATTGCCATCGCTTCAAACAAGTTAACATTAATTGGTAGCACAATTAACCAGCAGACACTAATCAAGAGCCATTGAATAAACAAGCCCATTGTCAACACCTTTACCAAGTCCCTGCCACGATTTTGCCGTTCAATTGGGTAAACGCGGTACATGAAGTTGCGGTCAAACTCTGTTGCCATTGGCAATAATTGATAGACCGTTAAAAAGATTACCAAGCATGAAAGGCCTAGTGCCCAACGCCAATCTTGCACTAACCACGATACCAAGATTGCAAAGACAGTCATTCTGACTAATAAGTTCAAGTATTCTGGATTACGCAAAAGTGATCTCCGATACAAGAACAAATTAGGATTTTCCTTAGCCAATGATTTTGGTAAAAGAAAGTCGAGGTATCTTCTGCGTTTGATTGTAACTTGCTTTTCTGCCACATCGGTAAACATACTGAAGATTGAATAAACGCGATCTTTTCTAGCTTGTTCAGTTTTAATCGCATAGCGCCAGTTAAAGACGCCCTTTTCTTTTTTAGTACCAAAATGTGTAATTACCATTAATACTACAACTTCAATTGGATAAATAAATGATCCTAGTGAGCCAATCAACAAAGCTGCCAGAGTTATCACTAATAATATCCATTGCGGATAATTGTAGTAGAAGTACAAACTCTCTTTTTCAATCAGCAACATACACAATTTTAATAAAACAGTGCTGATAATCAGGATTACATATGACCAAACTGGGATTCCAGCTTTTACCGTCGCAAACGGAAACAGAATTCCGCCAAGCAAAACAATCAGAATTGTTGGCAGCACCATACTGTAACGAATCATCGGCTTCAGATATTCACCCATTTGTTCATCTTGCGTAAACAGAAATTGCATGTCGGCCTCTTTTAATAAGGTAACTAATCGACCAGCTAATAATGGCAACCACATGATAAAGCCGACAAGTGGCTTATAGAACCACAGATTATTGGGAATTACGCGCATAGCTTGGGCATACCAGAACATCAGCGCCCCAAACAAAAAGATCAACGCTAAAATAAAGAAGTCATTAAACACCAGCGTCAAATATTTTACTGATTGTTTAAGATTCTCGCTCAACCTTCTATTCGCTAACTCACGCATTGCCATTATCCTCTCTATTCAAAGCAAGGTATAACTTGTCAAAAGGATCATCTGGCTTAAGGCCATAGTGCTGACGAATTTCTTGCAAACTCCCCACAACTTCGATCGTGCCGCGGTTTAACACAGCATAATTCGAAATCGCTTGCTGTGCATCAGCTAAAACGTGAGTAGTCATTAAGACCATCTTTTTGTCAGCAATTGCTTTTTTTATTAAATCGATTAAGTTAGCAACTGCCAAAGGATCAAGGCCAGTAAATGGTTCATCAATTACAAGCAAACTAGTATCTGCTAAAAAGGCAGAAACGATCATTACTTTTTGCCGCATCCCCTTGGAGAAGTGAATCGGCAGCCATTCTAGCTTGTCATCAAGTCTGAACATCTTAAGCAGCTCATGTGCGCGTTTCCATGCTTTATTTTCATCCAAGTGGTAACTCAACATGGTTAGCTCCAAATGTTCCTTTAAAGTCAATTCCGGATACAAAATCGGTGTTTCTGGAATATAAGCTACTTCACGCTTAAACTTAGTTGGTTGCTGCGTCAATACAACATCGTTCAAGCTGATCTTACCCTTTTGCGGGCGAAGTAAACCCAAAATATGTTTAATCGTAGTTGACTTCCCCGCGCCGTTTAGCCCAATCAAGCCTAGTGCCTCACCCGGCTTAATTTCCAAATTAATATCTTTAATAACCGGGACACCCGTGTAGCCTCCCGTTAAATGTTCAATTTTTAATGTCATTTTTCCTATCTTTCTTTACTGAATTTATACCTTTATTATGATAGCATGGATTTAATAGTAAACTAAAGTACAAGGATATGAGGTTTTATTATGGAAAATTTAGACAAAGATTGTTTATTCTGCAAAATTATCCGCGGTGAAATTCCTAGCTATACCGTTTTTGAAAATGACGATGTTAAGGCCTTCTTAGATATTTCTCAAGTTAACCCAGGCCACACCTTAATGGTGCCAAAAAAGCACATCGTTAACTTGTTTGACTACACCAAGGAAGATGCACAACGCTATTTACAATATATTCCTGAAATTGCTAATGCAATTAAGGCAGCCTTCCCTAATGTTACTGCAATGAACATTACTACTAATAATGGTAAGGCCGCAAATCAAGTAGTTATGCACTCACACATTCACTTCATTCCTCGTTTTGAAGGCGACGGCTTGAAGCTGATGACCCGCAACAACGCTGACAAATACGATGAAGCTAAATACAACGAAGTTGCTAACAAAATTAAGGCACAATTTTAGAGGTTAAAAATGAAACATTTCTTATTAGGCACAGTTTTTGGTGCAACAGCTGGGCTAGTTTTTTCCTGTATGAAAGATAGCAATGGTAATCGCCCAGGCAAGCCATTAAAAGATGAGTTCGAAGCAATTAAACATGAAAGCCAACGCTTTAATTCTGCCTTGCAAAAAGCTAAAAAGGCTAGTCAAGAATTAAATGAACAAATGCCAACAGCTGAACGTACAATTAGTGATATTAATGATAGTGTTGAACATTATTCCGACCATATTCAACCTATCGTTAACCGCATAGAAAGAAAGAGCGATAAATTGAACCAAGATTTGGAAAACATCGTGCCAGATACTAACTCACAAGACACAAAGAACTAAGAAAAAATAAAGAAAATTTGATTTTTCTGTGAAAATTCGTAATTTGAAAACGAAACGCCCTTTTTTATGGTATATTAATGAACAGTTACTTATTTAAGGATGTGGAGATATTATTTTTATGAAGAGTTATATGAAAAAAATTGCTGCAGTCGTAGCTGTAGCTGGCGTTGCATTATCAACTGCTGCTTGTTCTAATAGCGGCACTAAGGCTACTGTTGCTTCATACAAGGGTGGCAAGATTACTCAAGAACAATACTACGATGAGATGAAGAAGTCACAAGCCGGTAAGTCAACTTTGGCTAACATGATCATCAACCGCGCTTTGGAACAACAATACGGCAAGTACGTATCTCAAAAGAAAGTCGACAAGCAATACAACAACTACAAGAAGCAATACGGCTCACAATTTAGTGCTGTTTTACAACAAAACGGTATGACTGCTTCAAGCTTCAAGCAAAACATTAAGACTAACCTTCTTTCTGAACAAGCATTGAAGCACATTAAGAAAGTTACTAAGAAGCAAGAACAACAAGCTTGGAAGAGCTACCAACCTAAGGTAACTGTTCAACACATCTTGGTTGCTAAGAAGTCAACTGCTCAAAGCATCATCAAGCAATTGAAAGATGGCAAGAGCTTCAAGGTTTTAGCTAAGAAATACTCACTTGATACTGCTACTAAGAACAAGGCTGGTAAGTTGCCATCATTCGACTCAACTGACACTACTTTAGACAGCTCATTCAAGACTGCAGCATTCAAGCTTAAGACTGGTGAAGTTACTTCAACTCCAGTTAAGTCACAATCTGGTTACCACGTAATCAAGATGATCAGCCACCCAGCTAAGGGTAAGTTTGCTGACCACAAGAAGGCTATTGATGATCAAATTTACGCATCAATGGCTCAAGATCAAGCTACTATGAAAGACGTTATTGCTACTGTTTTGAAGAAGGCTGACGTTTCAATCAAGGATAGCGACTTGAAGGATGTATTATCATCATACGTTTCAACTACTAAGTAACAAATATATTTAGTTAATCAAAAACGCCGAATCTGAATGGATTCGACGTTTTTTTTATTTCATTAGTTTATTTTTTAAATAGGGGTGTCATATTCCCCCCCAAAAAAACTATGCCTTCACTGGCACATTCCTAGTAACAGCTGAGTTGGCATAAATAATACTTTGAAATTCATTATGAAAAGCTTGAGCATTATGCAATACAGCTTTATAATCATCATTTTTAGCAGGTCCAACTAATCCGCCACCTACACCAACAACATAGGCACCACTAGCAAACCATTCATGCATATTTCCTAATGATACACCACCACTTGGCATTACATTAACATATGGAAAAGGTCCATGAATTTCAGAAATAATGCCTTTACCAGCAATTGAACCTGGGAAGATTTTGACTACGTCAGCACCATAAGTTAAAGCAGATTGAATTTCCGTTGGACTAAAGCAACCGGGCATGTAAGGAACCGCATACAGATTGCATTCCTTAGCAGTATTTTCGTTAAAAGATGGGCTAACAACGAATCTAGCTCCTGAAACAATCGCCATTCTAGCAGTTGCCTCATCAAGCACAGTTCCAGCTCCAATGAGTATCCAAGATTTCAGTCTTGGATATTTTTTTACTAAAAATCAAAAGGCTCAAGATGCTTCATCATTAAAGCATTCTTGAGCTCTTTAATTTTATTTATCAGTAGCATAATCAGACAACTTCAGGTAGCGTACAAGTTCACTCTTGAAAGTCTTTTTATTATAAGTCACTACCGCAATTTTACCTTTATAAAAGCCAGCATATTCTTTTTGTAAATCACCATGGATATCACAATTAGCCAATGAAACTACCCAAGACTTTTCTGCCTTAGTTAGTTTATTCATGTTTTTAACCCAAACTTTTTGTCCGTCTAGTTTACTTTGATCGTATTTAATTTGCCAACTAGCCTGCTTAACTGCCGCAATAGAAGTATTCTTGTTAGTCAATAACTTTTGTGCGTTATCAACGGCCAAATCATATCTTTCTTGCTGTGCTTTTTTAGTCAAACGATATAAAGTCGATTTTTTAATTTGACCTGCTCGATCAACTAAGGCTTGCAACTCACCATAGTCACTAACAGTGGCCTGACTTGCATCTGCTTGTGCTTCGCTCGGTGTATTATCAACTTTTAATGCAACTGGATTTTGACTTGTCACATCACTAGCTTTAACAAAAGTATTTGCTGTATCTTTAGTTCGGTGAGCATATGAGCCGTTGCTGGTAATCGTAGTACCAGTCTTGCCTATTCCATCAAGAGATGGAACCCAGACCAATTTTTTGTTAGCCGTAAGATGATAATATAGATCAGCTTGTTTAGTTTGCTTGTTCCAAATATAAAGAGCTCGATCAACGCCAACATTAACATCTGGAATCAATAAATAACTCTTGTCAACGATTTCGCCATTAATATTGTAAAGATATGCTGACTTGCCAGCAGTTACATAATTAACCATAACAGGCGCTATTACAAAATTATTTGGCATAATTCGGGTTAATTTCTTGATATCAGGTAAATTAACCCACTTGTTAGTACCTTTAATACGATAATACTCGAGATTACTTAGATAGTCATCAGCGCCATCAACATTATTGTAATAATTCTGATCAACTGTAAGCTTAGTTCCCTTCTTAATTGGAGCAGCAATTGGCATCCCTATTTGATTAGTTACTGGAGCAGTCTTTTTGGTAATTACCTTAATTTCCTTAGTTGACAGATCCGCATATTGATATTTTCCTGGCGAGATTCTACCAATGTTGCCTGGCTTAATATATTTATTTTTGCCAATATTAACAAAGTCTGTCTTCTTGATGCTTACTGTCGGTAACGAAAAATACTTGCCAGCTAATACATTATTGAAGAAATACTTGCTTTGATTTGGGTTAGTAATTGCCTTAGGCTTCAATATAGTCACCTTTAGCAACTTTCCCTTCTTAATCTTGCTCTTGGTACGCTTACCTTGATGATTGTAAACATAGGCATTGTGGTTAATATAGAACGTTAATTTAGTAGTTTGTGTATTATCTTGACTTGCGGCAGCAACTGGATTAGACAAATGATTATTTGCTAAAACAGGTACAGTCAACATTATCATAGCTGCCGATACTAAAATTAATTTTTTTGATGCTTTCATTTTTATTCTCTCCCCTTAATTTTTATAACGCCTTTAGCAATTCAATACATCAAAAAAGTTCAAGAGGAAATCAATGTATACCTCTTGAACTTTTTTATCAATAAAAAAATAGAAAGGAGACAAGTCTCTAATCTATCCAAAAACATCTCTGCTTTTCAATTGTATAAGCATGTTATTATTCTTCAGCTAATTTGTCAATAACTTTGTTCAAAAAATTATTGACACAATTTTTCACCAAAACAAAATAAGCATCCCTGCAAATCAACTGCAGTGATGCTTATTTCTTATTCTAAATGTTCCATATTGCCTAATGCTAGAACTAATATTATTTACAATTTCAGCTCAACACCTTTAATCAACTATCACATTGCCAATTTAAATTTGGAAAGCCATTGCTCTCTTTCTGACCAAGAATAAACAGGAATATTATAGTTCTTAAAGGCAGACTTAAAATCACTAGAAACAGGACTATTAATATTGTTCGCAATAACTGAAAATTCTGTTTTAGGTTGGCTTTCTCGTACATCAATAATTCTAAATAAAGGGTTAGCTATATTAGAATTAATAGGCGTATTCACCACCTTAATAGCTTGTTGCGGTTTTTTTCTTGTACGTCCAACCACAATATCAAACTTAGAATTCCGTCCGCTTTTTCCTAGTAAACTCAAATCTTCTCCTACTGGAATATTATTATCAATAAAATAATTTGTTACATCTTCTTTAAAATACTTAATAACACTATTTTTAGAAGTCTGTAATAAATCAAAAGCTTGCAACATACATTGAGTTAACCTATTTTGTGCATCTGGAAATTGGGCTAAGTCATCAAATTCAATTATTAATTCATTATTCTGATTTTTCACACCAAAATTAATCAAAATCGATTGAAAGTAGTTCCTACGTTTAGATTTTCTGTTTAAATTAATATCTAATAACCCTAACTCATTAATAGTATACCCATCATCACTAATTATATATTTTGATGTATTTCCTTGTGCAATCACTAATTCTATATAATCATTGTACATATCTAAAAAAGGTGTAGTGATAGTCATATAATCCTGATTTTTAGAAGGGACAAATTGAATCTTTTTATCTATCCAGTCAAAATATATTTTCTTCATTTTCTCTACATCAAACATATTTAACTGTTCTCCCCCCTTTCTTTAAAATAAACTTTCCTGTTCTCGAAAATTATATGAATTTATATTATCAACATTCAAAAACTTTAATGTCTTCTTCAAGCATTCACACAAGTTATTTAAATCATTCTGACTCAATTGAAAATTTTCGTTCTTTTCCAAAAGTGGTACAGCTACATGTGTACCATATTTTGGAAAATCCGCTCTATGCAAATGAGGACAAGGAATGACTTTATTTGACCATTTAAAGTCTCCAACAGGATTTTGATGAGGACGTCCAATAATATCTACTCTAACTAATGGCTGTTCCTTATTTCTCTTTTCCCTTAATTGAAAAGTACATTTAGGACGTCTATGTCCTTTTCTATTCAAATCAAGTATAAAATTATAATTATTTCCTTTTAACCTTAATTGACTAGAATTCTGAAATAGCGGCAAATCAATGTAATCATTCTTTTCTATTATTTGTTTAACCGCCTCAATCATTTTAGTAATTTCAGCAATATCCATCCTTTTTACTCCCCTATAAATTAGATTTATTATACTATGAAATTATAATAAAACTCTAGTTCAATTTTTCAACAAAATAAGCATCCCTGCAAATCAACTGCAGTGATGCTTATTTCTTATTCTAAATGTTTTGCGTTATCTAGCGCTGAATTGTGCATCGGTCGATAATATCGCTTGCCATCTTGACTCAGTAGTGGCTCGGTGAACTCGCCTTTAGGCGTATGCTGCAGGGCATTCGTTACTGCATAAACTGCAGCATCTAAATCATCAATTCGGTGCAATAATTCCGCTTCTAGCAATGCCGGCAATTTGGGTGAACCATATTCAAAGCGGCCATGGTGACTAAGCACCATATGCCGCAATAAGAGTAAATCTTCCGACTCCAGATTCATCTTCATATCCTGAGCGGCCAGCATAATTTGTTCATCAATTAAAACCAGATGCCCAACCAAATTGCCTTCAGTCGTGTATTGAGTTGCGGCAGGACCTGAAAGTTCCAGTACTTTTCCCATATCATGCAAAATGCATCCCGCATAAAGTAGCGATCTATTCACTTGCTCATAATTATCAGCCAAACCTTTGGCATCCTTAAGCATCGATAAAGTATGAAAAGCTAAACCTCCGCGGACCGCATGGTGGTTGCTTTTACCAGCAGGATGATCATAAAAACGATCATGCCATTTTTGAAGTAAATACTTCACAATTTTTGTCCAGGTAGGATTATCAATCTGCATCACAAATTTATTAATTTCAGCTTCCATCTCATTAACTGGTTCCGGCGCTGATTTAATAAATTGATCTAATTCATAGCCTTCTTGTGGACCGACCACGCGCAGAGAATAGATCCTAATCTGGGGGCGACCCTGATATTCTTCTCTTTTGCCATTCAACTCAACGATTGTCCCAGTTGAAAAAGTTGCTGCATCTTGATTGTTAGCATCCCAGTAATTACCGCGAATCTCGCCTGAGCCATCACTGAATTGCATCGCTAAAAACAACTTATTCTTTTTATTATGACGCAACTGTGAGTTTTTAATCAAAACAACAATGTCCATTTCTTCTCCATAGTTGTAATCTAACAATCTCTTAAGCATCCTGTGTTCCTTTCGTAAAAGTTAATGGCTCAATCCCAAGCTGATCAACTAAATTCTTTTGAGCTGTGAAAATTAAAACTTGATTGTTTTCGCTAATCTTTTGCAATAACTGATCGATATAGCTGACTCGCTGATCATCAAAGTTTACAAACGAATCATCAATCAAGATTGGCAAATTAATTTCATCCTTGATCTGCTCAATAAAAGCTAACTTCAAGGCAAAGTATAATTGCTCAGCAGTCCCCCGTGACAAGTATTTTACTTCGCGCTTTTTACCATCACTTCTGACTACTGTTAGCTTCTTATCTAAATTAATCCCAACATATCTGCCGCCCGTTAGCAAAGCTAAGTATTCCTGAGCCGCCTTAAGCATCTTGGGGAACCGTTCATTAGATGCCAAGTCAAGCGAGCGACTGATCCACCTTGCCGCAAACAAGTTAGCCAAGTATTCTTTACTGCTCTGGACAAAATTGGTTTCTGTATTAGCCAGATCCTGCTTAGCCTTAAACACCGCAGTAGAATCAGCTAAATTGTCTAACTGCACTTGCAACTGAGCAACTTGACTCTGAAGTTCATTAATTTCTGCATTCTTAGTACTAATTTGTTCAGTCAAAGCCGTTAATTTATCTGCTAATTCGGTTGAATTTGTCTGCGTTTGCAGCTGTTGAAGATCATCGCCTAACGATTCCTTCAAGGCCGCAATCTGCGTCTTCAGTTTAGCCTGATTAAGTGAATCTTGATAAAGCTGATCGTAACCTGCCATATTTTCCACATTAACTTGGGCAAAAAGTGCCTGTAATTTCAGACCCAATTCTTTCAAATCTTGCTTGTCCTGCTTTAGTGATGCAGTTAAGCTTGCCTTTCTTTGAGATAATTCTTGTTTTTCACTAATTTGTGTCTCAAGTTCGTCCAAACCATTCAAAACTTGACTAAAGTCATTATCAATCGGTTGCTTCAATGCATTTTGGACACTTGAGGCCAGTTGAGCCACATTCTGATTCAAAACAGTTACTTGCTTATTATTAGTCTGTGCGGCATTCTTTTTGATTTGATATTGATTCAGATTAGTTAGTAAGCTATTTAAGTTTAGCGTATCAGGATTCAATCCATATTTTGTTTGGAAAGCTTGGCGTTTTTGAGCAACCAGCTTTTGCTTTTCTAATACTGCCGCATTTTGCTTATTTTGGTTACTATTTTTTAAGTATCCTGCTGCTAGGAAAATTAGTCCAGTAATTAATGCAATTACACCAACTGTACCCAACGCTACCAAAAGAACTACACCTAATGCCGCTAACACTGCACCGATAACATACCAAAACTTGTCATTAGTAGTTACATAAGCAGGCTCATTGACAGCACCTGGCAAAGCTTGATAGTCTGCCTGCATTTGTTCAATTTGCTCTGGTGTCAACTTGAATAGATTTTTTAACTCAGGTGTCAAAGCTAATAGTTGCTCTTTCTCCTGCTTCAATTGGTCAGCCTTTTGCAAACAATTAAGATATTCCGCTTGCCACTGCAAGAGTTGAGGCTTCTGCTGGATTAGCTTCTTCTCTAGCGTAAAATCAGATTGATCGTTTTCACCCAGGTCCTGCAACTGCGCTTCTACCGATTGAATCGTCTTTTGCAAATTACGTCCCTGAGCCATAATATCTTGGGCTTTTTGATAATTTTGACCATTAAAGTCGACATCCTTGACCTGTTTTTGCAAATCAAGCAGCGTCTGATAATTGCCCATTTCTTTTTGCAAATCATGCAAATCTTGTTCTTGTTTTTGTAAAACAGCCAGATCTTGTTTTTGTCTGTTTAATGCCGCTCTTTTTTGTACAAAATCTTGGTGCAGCTGTTCATAATCATTAAACTCATTTTTAGTCTGCGCTAATTTATCACGTTGATCAGTCATTTCCTTAAGCAGACGGTTTACTTCGGGCTTTTTACCTGTCTTTTTAAAAAGCTTACCTGCTTCTTTGGCAAAATCGTCGCGCATTTCCAGCAACTTGCTAGAATCTGCTGCTCCCAAGTAATAAATTCGCTCAAGCAAATCCTCTTGACTTAAACTGTTAACCTGACCCAGCATTTCTTGGTTAAAAATAAAACTATCAGCGTAAAAAGAGCCATCAATATTTTGAATCTGATCAAAAAATACACTCTCAGGTACAACTTGACCATCTTTTTTGACGGTTAAAATTCCCTTTTTAGTCTTGTCACCTTTAGCATAGAGTCGCTCAAGTTCGTATTCACCATCAGCTGCAGTAAAAACTAAATTACCGCCCATCGGACTAACATGAGCTAGCGGCGTATAATCTTCAAAAAACGGTGAAGAGTTACTTCTCAAATGAAAGCCAAATAAGATCTGTTTAATAAAAGCTACCGTTGTACTTTTACCAGCTTCATTGGCACCAAAGAAAACATTAATTTGATCACTAGGCAAATCGAAGGTTTTATTCGAGAACTGCCCAAAGTTAATAATCTTAATTTGTTTCAGTCTCATCCTTAATTCCTTTCAATTTACTCATTAGTTTTACTTTTGTTAGATTCTTAACCGCCGCAATAAAGTCTGGATCAGCCGCTAATTTAGCAGCTTCTGGATCCTTTTTTTGCCAGTCACTAACAATTTGCTTGAATTCAGCTGGTGCAAATAACTCTTCTTTGGCAGCTTGGAAGGCTTGTTGGTCATTGTCATTTAACTTTAAACTAGTATTCACAACAAAGCGCACATCAACTAACTGAGAAGCAAATGGCAGCGATTGAGAAATAGTTTGCCAAAAATCAGGATCCTGAACTAAATCGCGTTCTTCGGCACTCAAATATTGAGCACCAGCAATCGTCAAACTAAAGTACGTTTTTTGTCCAGATTCAAGCTTGGCAATAATTTTTGCTTGTAAGTCAGCTTTACTGATAGCTCCTTCAAGATTAATTTTTGTCCCTTGCCATAAAATTGGCCCTGTTTCTTTAAAATTAATAGTAGTCTTACCACTATTTTCATTAATCTCACCTAGATAGCATCCCTTGGCTCCCATCTCATTAATGTGGCGACCTTGAATGTTACCTGGATAAACAATCCACGGCGTACTACTTAAATTATTTCTCGCATGAATATGACCCAAAGCAAAATAGTCATAATTCAAGTTTTGCAACTCATCAACTGTAAACGGTGCATACACATTCTGACTAGCAGTAGCTGATTTCTCTTGAGCATGCATTAAACCAAAAGTATAATTTTTTCCTTTTGCTGGAAATTCTGGGATTTTATCCTCAGTGATATGGTTATTCAGATATGAAAAGCCGATTACGTCATAGTTAAAACCCGCATCCGTAGTAAAAGTAGCTTGCTCTACTGTTTCACTATTGCCTAACAATTTAAAGTAAGGACTGGGACTAACTAGCAGATCTTCTTGCTTCATGTGGTCATGATTACCAAAAATCATCACTACCTGAATTTGTGCATCAGTTAATCTCTTCACTTGCTCAGCAAAAAACAACTGAACCCGTGGTGACGGCTGACTGCTATCAAAGGTATCCCCTGCTATTAAAACTAAATCAACTTTTTCAGCTAATGCTAGGTCGACAATTCTTTTTAGCGACTGATCAGCTGCCTGATAGATATGGTTAAATTCCTCAGATGGCAAAAAAGATAGCCCACGAAATGGACTATCTAAGTGCGCATCCGCAAAGTGAATAAATTTCATCGCGAATATTAATTTCTAAGATCTTCATAAAGATCATTAATTGGCTTAGTGTAAGCTTTTTGTACTTCACCAAGCAAATCGTACAAACCCTGTTCATTCGTAAGAAGCGAAACAATTTTATCATTCTTTTGAACTTGATCATTTAAGTCCTTGTAAGCTTGTTGATCTTCAGCTGAAAGTGGTTGACCAGCTTGTTGTGCTTGCATGATCTTATTTTGCAATTCATCCATCTTTTTGAATAAAGCTGAAGCATCCTTATCATCTTCAACAGCTTTAATTGCTTCTTGCAACTTCTTGTATTGATCAGTTTGAGTCAAATCTTCTGCTAACTTGTTAGCAGCATCGTAAATGTTAACCATCTAGTCCTCCTAAATTTTATTGGCCAAATAAGCCTTTAAGGCTATTATACCATTCATTGATTTTCTGTCCTGCAGAACCGAGTCCATCTTGAATTTTTTCACCTAATCCATTAGTCCAGTCATCATTAGAACCATTATTCTTCACAATCTGGTTAGGTGCCTTCTCCGTGAATTCAGTTTGCGCGGTGTACGGCAAAATTCCTTCCATCTCAGCCTTATATAAACGCGTAATTCCTGTTTCAGAAATGCCCTGCATGTAGTGTTGCTTGTTAGTGCGGTCAAAACCAACCCAGGTAGCAAGTACAATGTCAGGCGTATAACCGACGATCCACTGGTCCTTGGTACCAAATCCATATGAGTTAGGTACTTCAGTTGACCCAGTCTTCCCAGCTACACGGAAGCCATTTGGTTGAGCAGAGCGTCCTGTACCATTAGTGAAAACGCCGAGCATCATAGTCGTCATTTCTTTAGCAGTATTTTCAGAAATAACGCGGTGGCTGCTTGGATTATTATTTTCGGCTAAAACGTTACCCGAAGCATCAGTAATTTTGGTAATAAAGAAAGAATTATTAGGCAAATTACCCTTGTTGGCAAAAGCTGAATATGCACGTGCCATCTGAATTGGCGAAACACCTGAAGATAATCCACCTAAGGCAAGCGCCAAATTACGGTCACTCTTTGGTACCTTAATTCCAAAGTTTTCAACAGATTGCACGCCTTTACTTACACCAATCTTATCCAATAGCCAAACAGCTGGCACATTTTTACTTTGTTCTAAAGCTTCATACATTGGAATTGTATTAGAATAGCCATTGTCCACATTATGCGGTTCATAGCCATTTTTACCAAATTTCTGCAACTTGTTCGATAGTTGCGAGTCATAGTGATAGCCATTTTGTAAAGCTGGGGCATATACTGCCAACGGCTTGATTGATGACCCTGGCTGCCGCTTCATCTGCGTTGCACGATTGTAACCCCGGAAGACGTGCTTACCGCGACCACCGATGATTGCCCGAACAGCACCAGTACTTGGGTCCATTGCCACGCTAGCGCCTTGGCTTTCAGTTCCATCACTACCATTTTGTGGGAAAAGCCAGCTTTGCTCAAAAGTATCCTGCAATTTACCCTGATAATTTTGATTTAAAGTAGTATAAATTTTAAGCCCCTTATTCATGACTTGTTCTTCAGTTAAGCCATATTTAGAGATTGCCTCGTCAACTACAGCATCAAAGAAGTAAGGATAGCGATAGCCGTTTTTATTTTGAAAAGTATTCCGCAAAGTTAATCCTTGCTTTTGATACATTTTAGCTTGAGCCGCTGTCAACTTATTATTATCCACCATCAAGTTTAAGATTAAATTTCGTCTTGCTAAAGCATTCGACATGTGATCAACCGGATTATAAAAACTAGGATTTCGTAAAATTCCAGCTAAAGTTGCGGCTTCACTCGGATTAAGTTCACTTGCGTTTTTGCCAAAATAGCGACGACTTGCATCTTGCACGCCCCAAACTCCGTTATCAAAGTAAGCATTATTCAAGTACATCGTTAAAATATCTTTTTTGGAGTAAACATGGTTAATTTCAATTGCAAAAAAGAGTTCTTCCAATTTTCTTGAAAAAGTCTGCTGCTGGGTCAAAAGCGAGTTCTTGGCTAACTGCTGAGTTAAGGTCGAACCACCACCAGTTACTTGACCGTGATGAATCACTAAACTTAAAGCAGCTCGCGCCATGCCTTTAATACTAAAACCTGGGTTCTTCCAAAAAGTCCGATCTTCAGTCGAAATTACGGCATTTTGAATATTAGGCGAAATCTGGTCATATTCCACAAATGATCCCTTTTGCGAGTATAAAGAACCTGCTTTTTTACCCTTGTAGTCATAGATTGTAGTTGTGGTTGAAAGCGAGGCCTTCAAATTAGCTATGTTTGATGTCTTAACTTTAATTGTATAATAGGTACAAGTTAAGAACATCAATGTGAGCAGGATTAAAATAATCCAGCGTCCGATAAAGAAGCGACTATCAAATCGATGCCAAGCATCTTTAAAGCCACCTCTTCTTGGTTGGTCGTTATTCATTAAATATTGCTCCTTTTTAGAAACAAGAAAATTGTACCATACTATCAAAACACGTGTTTATAACTAGATTAGACTTAAGAAATTATTATGAGTTTCCATTTTACACTTTTTTACCCAGAAAATCTTGCTCCGGCATCTGTCAATGAAGTACTACGTCAACTTTTAATCCCTCGCAAGTGGCGTCATTTTTTGCGAATTGAACAAAATATTTTAGTTAACGGCAACTATCGCTATTTTAATCAAAACATTTTACCTGGTGATAAAATTGAAATTAACTTGGATCATGTTGAAAGTGATCAACAGGCTTATGCACCAAGCGGTAAGATGCCCGATGTTATCTATGAAGATGATAATCTTTTAATTATTAATAAGAAAAAAGGGCAAAAAACGCACCCTAATCTAAATGAAACTAATACTGCTCTGAACGATTGTACTACTTATCTTGGTCAGAGTCCCTATATTGTTCATCGATTAGATATGTTAACTGGTGGTTTACTTTTAATTGCTAAAAATCCTGCAGTTGTACCTATTTTAAATCGTGAATTAACCAGCAAAATTTTTCACCGCGATTATTTAGCTAAAGTTATCAATGCTGATCACTTAGCTGAAAGAGGTACGATTAATGCCCCAATTGGTCACGATCCACTTGATCAACGCAAACGCAAAATCGATCCTACTGGATTAAGAGCAGTTACTCATTATCAAGTTTTACAAAAAAATGATGACAATACTGCGATTGTCAAATTGACGCTTGAAACTGGTCGTACACACCAGATTCGCGTTCACCTTGCCTCTTTAGGAAGTCCTATTGTAGGCGATCCTTTATATAACCCTGATTTTGCCAGTGAGAGATTAGCCCTAGATGCTTACGAAATTTCATTAGTTCAACCTTACTCTTTTACTAAATTAAATGTAAAATTGCCCAAAAACAAAATTGAACTCTAAAAAAGCCTTTGACTGCAATACTGCAATCAAAGACTTTTCATCAAATTATAAATTTTACCAATTATATTCATTTGGATCCTTTTTACCTAAGCCAGTTGCATGATCAAGGAGGATCCTCTGCTCATAATGAGCTATATTTAGCTTAGTCGCCTTCACCATGTCAGGGTTAACTGATACAAAATCAATGCCACTTCTGACTAAAAATTCAGTAAATTCTGGATATTCTGATGGTGCTTGACCACAAATCGAAACCGTCTTACCATCTTGATGAGCAACCTTTATCAAGTGTCTAATCGCCCTTTTGACGGCAAGATTTCTTTCATCAAAAAGATCAGCAATCACATCATTATTCCGATCGCACCCCAGTAAAAGCATCGTTAGGTCATTTGAACCAATTGAATAACCATCAATAAATTGATTGAACTGGTCCGCCAAAATAATATTAGCTGGAATTTCAGCCATCATGTAAACCTTGAAGTCTGCGCTTCTAACTAAACCTTGTGTCCGCATGATTTCCGTCACTTTGCGCGCTTCATCCACTGTTCGGCAAAATGGAATCATCACATGTAAATTCTTTAATCCGAACTCATCGCGCACCTTTTTTACCGCTTCAAGTTCCAATTTAAAAGCATTAATATATTTTGGATCATAATATCTAGAAGCACCGCGCCAGCCTAATAGGTCTGCTGGTTCATGCGGCTCATATTTGTCGCCGCCCTTTAAGTTGCGATATTCGCCAGACTTAAAGTCTGAAAAACGTAAAACTACTGGCCGTGGTGCCATTGCCCGCGCGACTTTACCGATTCCATTAGCTAGTTCGTTAACTACCCTCTCTGGATGACCAGTTTCAATCAAATAAAGGGGATGCTGGTGAATATAAGTCGTCCATAAAAATTCTTCGCGCATTAAACCAATCCCATCAGCTGGCAAAGATGCATATTTTTCAGCAAGATCAGGATCTCCTAAGTTCATCATGACTCTGGTTGCAGTTGGTGGGAAATATTCAACTGCAGCAGGCTCAGCTGGCTTTTCATCGACTTTTTTAACCGCGTCTTTAACAACTCCAGCATAAACCACACCATTTTTAGCATCGACGGTGACAGTCTCGCCGTTTTTCAAAGTTTTCGTTGCAGCTTGTCCACGGCTAGTTGTTCCAACTAAACAAGGTATCTGCATTTCACGTGATACAATTGCAGCATGACAGGTCATTTCACCATTATTGGTAATAATTGCGGCTGCCTTTTTCATTGCTGGCACCCAATCAGGCGACGTCATTAGAGTGACCAAAAACTCGCCCTGCTTAAATTCATTGATATCTTTTGGATCATCAATAATATGTACCTTGCCTGAGACAAAACCAGGTGAAGCTGGCAAGCCTTTTAACAATACTCGGTGTTCTGTAGTTGCTTCTTGTGGTGCATCGGTTTTCTCCTGCTTTTTCTTTTGTGACCAAACAGTTTCTGGGCGTGCTTGAACTAACCACAACTTATCATTTTGATCAAGTGACCACTCCATATCCATGTAGCAGCCATAATGTTTTTCAATTTCTTTAGCATAACCAGCTAATTCAATGATTTGCGCATCAGTCAAAGCAGGCTCATTCACTTGATCTGGTGCTACCTTTTGTTCAATTGTTCCTCCCGATGGCAATCTGATCAACTCAATTGGCTTTTTAGTCACCATTTTGTGTACAATCTTCATCGTATTTTTATCAACTACATAGTTATCGGGTGTAACAGTTCCAGACACCACGTATTCGCCTAGTCCCCAAGAGGCCTCAATCATAACCTTAGTGTCATCACCAGTTGCTACATTGACCGTAAACATCACACCAGCTGCTTTAGAAAAGGCCATCATTTGAATCGCAGCTGATAAAGCAACTTTTTCTTGTGGAAAGTTTTGTTTAATTCGGTAATAAGTTGCCCGGTCGGTGAAAAGAGAAGCGTAACATTCTTGCACCTTTTTCAAAACATTCTCACGACCATGAATATTTAAATAAGTATCTTGTTCGCCAGCAAAACTAGCATCAGGCAGGTCTTCGGCAGTTGCACTAGAACGTACAGCAACGAATGGCTCATTTTGGTGCATCTTTTGGGCTAAGCTATCGTAAGCACAGCTAATTTCTAAGGCTAAATCATTTGGCATCGGCGCTTCTATAATTAATTTTCTAATTTTGGTGCAAATTCGATGCAATTGCTCAGAATCTTCTGGATCAGTTAAAGTGGCCAATAATTTATCAATTTTTTGATTTAAATCAGAATAATTCATAAAGTGGCGATAAGCTATGGCAGTAGTCGCAAAACCATACGGAACCGGGACATTCGTTTCAGAAGTCAGCTCACCTAATGAGGATGACTTACCACCGACTAAATCAACATCATCGCGATGCAATTGATCAAACCACAAAATATAATTATCTCTATTCATGCTTGTTCTCTTTTCGTTAACGCACAACTAACATTTCGTTTTTAGCTGCTTTATTTAAAACCACATCTTTAGCGGGTGCTACATAACTTAAATATTTCAAGTTATTATCAACAGCAGACATTTTTACTATCCCGCAATTATCATATTCTTTAAAAGTTGGATTTACTCGCTGCGTAAATAACCTTAAAGCCGTCCCATGTCCAACAATCAAAATTGTATCGTTGGCATGGGTTGAATCAATGATTTTAGTGATCGCTCGTTCCATTCTTTCTTCAACATGTTGATCCGGCTCCATTGCGGCATTAATACGGCTAAAGCCACGTCGCCATGGCAACATGAATTCATCTTGTCCTTCATATTCACCATGAGATTTTTCATGCAGGTCACGCAGTCGCGTATAAGACAATTGATTATCAGTTATAATTTCTAAAGTATCGCTTGCCCTTTCCTGCTTTGAGCAAAATGCGGCATCAAAACTAATTTCTTTTTGCAAAAAATACTGCCGCACCGCTGTCGCCTGCGCTTTCCCTAATTCCGTCAGAGGAGAATCACAAGTACCTTGTATTTTATGATGCACATTGAACAAAGTTGCCCATGTCGCACCAAATATATTGTTCTCATTAACTGCTACTCTCTTTCCTTTTATGCATATTAATTGTGAACAACTATATAATACCACAATATTTTGAAAGCGCTTAAAGTTATATATTAAGTATATATAAAGCTATATACCAAATTTGTGAAATTAATATAATGATTATGCATTTATTTGTCAAAAGTAGATTTGGCATTATCTAGGGCTTGTTAAATAATGTTCATATTTGGAACGGTCTAATTTATTGAGTTGCTGGATAATTAGAAAATTGTGATGATTGCAACCAAATAGTAAATCTTTTTAATTAATTTAAAACTATTTAAAAGTTAGTGTTTTTTAATGCTATTTTCTTGCTTTTTTACAAAAAACTATATCTATTTTTCGAGTTAAGAGTATAATTTGTGGTTGTACTATTTTTCACTTATTTTTTCTACTAGAGGAGAAGAAAGTATCTATTATGGAACATACTTGGTTAATGAAGTATTTTGCCGAATTTTTCGGTACGATTATTTTAGTTGTTTTAGGTAACGGATCAGTTGCCAATTCTGTACTACGTGATACCGGTGGTAATAGCCGTGACGGTCAAGCCAATGGTGGGTGGCTCTTGATCGCCTTCGGTTTTGGGTTTGGAGTAATGCTCCCAGCCATGCTCTTTGGTTCAATTTCAGGGAACCACTTAAACCCTGCTGTTACCTTAGCTCAGGCTTGTTCAGGCGTCTTCCCATGGGATCAAGTAATGCCTTACATCTTGGTACAAATGCTTGGTGCCATCGTGGGACAACTAATCTTAGTAGCCATCTACTGGCCTTACATTAGCAGAACCACTAGTGATGATGCTGTTTTTGCCAGTTTTGCGACTGGTGATTCAGCTAACAGTAAGTTCAACGGTTTTATTACCGAATTCTTTGGCACTGCTATTTTGCTTTTCATCGCAGTTGGTTTATATCGTGGCATGTTCTTCAAGCAATCAGAAGATATTGCTAACATCGGGGTTGGTTTCCTAATTACTGCTTTAGTTATGGCAGTTGGTGGGCCAACTGGACCAGCTTTGAATCCAGCTAGAGATCTAGGTCCAAGAATTGTTTATGCTTTATGTCCTTTGCCACACAAAGGTTCAGCCCACTGGGATTACAGTTGGGTACCAGTGGTTGCACCAATTGCAGGTGGAATCTGTGGTGCATTATTATACAAAATTGCATTTGGATTATAAGAGATCTAATCAAATAGTAAAAAAAGCATTAAGCTATCTGCAATAGCTTAATGCTTTTTCAAGTTCTTAACTAGACAATTTTTGCGTTAAATAATCCCACGCTGCAACGCCATAAAAATTGTAATAATCAATAAATCTGCACTGCCACCAAGGCTATAATTTTTCTCTTTAAAAATCTGATTTAGTTCTAACATAAACTGTTTACCAGCTTGAGTACCGTAGCCACCTAATGCCAAATATTTTTTTGCTTGATTATGTGCCCAAGAAACAACCTCAATATTTCCCGCTCTTTTTATTAAATTCGAGTCTTCAATCGCACTAACTATTTTCATCAACGTATCGAGTAAACGAACATTCAAATCACCTTCGGTTTGAGCTAAAAATGGCAGTGCTACATCCCTCACCAAAGGATAACCAGCTTCTGCTTCTGCTCTAACTCCACCTTTACCATATTGCAAAAATTGTTTTTCTCCAGCAGTCTCATTCCTCTTGCCTAAATCGTGCTTTACTAAGCCCTTAGTCATCTGCTGGATCACTTCAAATTCACCTTGATTATTATTTTCACAATAGCTACTTGCACAGCCAAACAACCCTAACGAAAAAATCGCGCCTTTATGGGTATTTATATTATGCGTTGTCTTAAACATTGCTTTTTCTGCCTCAATGCCAGCTTGACGCAATTGTTCAAACATTTGCCGCAAATCCTGCCCCGTAAAATCTGCTCCAATTTTAGCTGCTTGCCGAAAATAATTTTCTAAACTCAAACTGCTATTAATAAACAAATACACATTCATATCAGGATGAGACCCCACGTCAACTGGATCCACTAAACCTGGCTTAGGATTGGTAACTACTTCATAAAGCAATGCTTTTAGTGCGTTTTGTGTGATCTTTTCTACTGACATTTTGACCCCATTTCCAAAATAGCTAAACTAATTTTAACATGATTATCCTTTCGCCTAATTAAAAAAATGACACAATAATATTAGGAAAAGAAGAGAGCAAGTTCATGAAAACAGATCAATTTAAAAGCTATCAAATAGCTGATATTGGCGATTATTTAAAAGTATTCGCCTGCAGCGCAGTAATCTCACAGCCAATTATGTCGCTGGTCATGGACGTAGAACAACCGGTTCACACACAAGATGTTTTTGGCGTTTTTTATAATTTAGTCAAATATACGGCTCCAGCCTTTATTTTTGGTATTTTGTATACCACAATCCGTACTAATAATGAAAAAAATAGTTTTTCTTATGCAAAACATATGCGGACAAATTGGTCTAATCTTTTTGTACCTACTATTTGGTGGACGCTCATTTATCTATTAGGGATGCCCTGGTTGCAACAAGTTAATCATTTTAACAATATTGGTTCATTCTGTTGGCAATTCATTAATGGTAATGCCGCCCCGCACTTGTGGTACAACACGATGATGTTGCAGTTTATTATTTTGATGCCAATCTTCTGGGGATTAAGCCGCTATGTAGGACACAATCTAACTCGAGGCATTTGGATTGCAGTAATCACTTTCGTACTCTATTTTGCCTGGCTTTGGTTCTATGATTACAACGTCTTTCACGGCATGCATGAACATGATTGGTATTTACTCGACCACATTTTTATTTCATTCTTCATCTATGGTGTGTATGGTGTCTTAGCATGGCAATTGCGTGGTTATTACAACCAGCTGGTCACTAAGTTTTGGTGTTTAATTACCATATTATTTATTGCTTGCTTCATTTGGACTAATGTTGAGTTGCACAAGTTCGGTTATCCAATCAACTTCAATAATGCACCATATTACAAGCCGTCAATGACTCTTTATTGTTTAGCAGTAATTGCACTGATTTCAGCTTTTTGCCTGCATCAAGTTAGAAAAAATTCGCAAACCAGTTTAAAAGTATTCCATTTCTTGGCTACTTATGCTTATCGCGCATATTTATCAAATGTCTTCTGGAATCAATTAGTTTGGCGCGGTCTTAACATGCAATATCACGCCATTTACCACCCATTCTTAACTTTCTTTGGAATCTGGCTGTTAACCTGGATCTTATCATTTACCTCTGCTTATTGTTTACACATTTGGTGGACAAAAGCGAAGAGTTTAATTAGCAGCTTTTTTCGTTAATTATCAATTTCATATAATTCTTCTGCTTCTAACAAAAAGTCTTTCATGAATGGCAGAGAAAATGCCACTTTGCCATATCCTGCATCAATGATTACCTGACTATCCATTAATCGCTGCCGATATTGCGAAATATAATTAGAACTTTTTCCCATTTGCTTGCGAATATCACTTATATTAACAACATTTTTATTATTATGAGCCATGATGAATAAAAATTTTCGATCGACTGGCGATAATTCAGAGATAATCTTGATATAAGCATTACGAAACAGATCATTTTTAAACGATGAGATCGAATTTTCAATACTTTCATCTGTTACCTGATCAGTAGAATGTTGCCAAACATGATATCCCAAGTCTTGAAATGCATAAGCGTAACCTCTAGTCAGCTTAGTCATTTTCATTAAGGCAGTATTATTAATCTCTTTATTACCTCTTTCAAATGCTTTTTGATACCGATACTTAATATCGAAAAGATCAAGTGGTCCTAATGGTACACGACCGCTTCTTAAAAGAAATGTTAATACATCATTATTTTGGAGTTCAGAAACATTCTTAGGCAGCCCAGTCATCATCATATTAATTGAATACTTTTTTAACACCATAATTTGATAGATAGACGCCAAATTAACAATCTCAGGAGTTTCTTTAACCTCATCTATTGCTATCAATAAAGATTGGTGATGCTTTTTTAAAACTTTTAACATTTCTTCTAATAAAACTTGATAAGTAGACTGAGGATTAGAAACATGCACTTCAAGTTCAAAACCAAATGCTGAGAACTTCACCCCAACAATCCTATCTAGTGCTTTTTTAATTGTATTATTAGCTTCCTGATAAATACTCTGAATTAAGGTGGCAAGCAAATCATTAGTCATAGCTAAATAGATAACGAGCCAATTACTCTTCTGTTCTAATATGGAGGTTATATCAGCTAACAAAGAAGTTTTTCCTACGCCACGCATCCCATAAATCATTGAAGTTTGATAAGGACCTGTTCCACTTTCAAGTGATTGGACTATATCTTCTACTATTTTCTGTCGCCCTAAATATATTTTTGGTACCTTACCAAAGTTAGGATCAAAAGGATTATTCATGTTAGTCATTATTTTAATCCACCTACTTTTATATCTTTTTAGTTCTTGAAATTTATTTTAGATCTCTTTAGATCTTCTGTCTATTTTTAGATCTCTTTAGATCTTATAAAATTTCTTTTAAGATAAAAAAGAAGCTACTCATGCGGAGTAACTTCTTTTATTTAAATCTTGGATTTTTATAATTTTATTTAAAATTTACGATAATTAAGCTTTTTTAGCACTCTTTTGCTCTTCAGCAACAGCCTTATTATCAGCAATTTTGAAGAATGGGAACCAAATCAAAGTACTTAAGACTACTACAACCATAGCGATGATAAAGAATGGAATACCACCTGAGAAGAATGCTTGAACAACACCAGGCATAGTCCATGGTAATTGAATAAATGGGTTAACAGTAGCATGGAACAAATCAATCAATCCCCAACTTACCAAACCATTAATGATAGGTTCAAACAGCATTGGTAAGAAGAAAACAGGGTTTAACATAATTGGCATCCCGAATACCAATGGTTCATTAATATTGAACAATGCTGGTACTCCGGCCAATTTTAACATTTGTTTGTAGCGATCAGATTTTGCTCTAAACATAGAAATAATTAAACCGATTGTAGCACCCTGACCACCAAAAGCACTGTTTAAAATGACAGAAAGCATTGCCATGGTGACGTATGGCATTGGTTGACCAGCCTTAAATGCATTCTGGTTAACAATACCGTTAGCAATGATAATTGGCATTACAATACCATAAACCATGTTAGGGTGAATACCAAAGAACCATAAAACATTAGCCAAGGTGTAAATAGCAATAATACTAATTGGAGAAGCGGTAAATGTCTGAAGTGGTGTTTGAACCAATTTAGTAACACAATCAAAGATGTTACCAAATGCAGTATAACTAAATGCTCCTCTAATTAAAGTCATTAATACCAAAATAATTCCGGCAATTAATGATGGCTGAAGTGAAGCTGCAACATTAGGTGGAACACTGTTAGGTAATTTAATTACAATATTCTTTTTGTTAAGGAATACGTAAAGCATCCCAACAACCCAGCCAACAAGGATAGCAACAACCATACCAGATGAACCAAGGTAATTAGTACCAAAGGCTGTTACCTGAGTCAACTTAGCATGTGTCCCAAATGCTCTAGCCATATAATCTTGTGGAGCTAAAATCATAAAACTTGATGCAGCAAGTAATCCTGCTGGCAATGGATTATATTTACACTTTTCTGCATAAACATAAGCAAAGTTAAATACAACAAAGAGTGACAATACATTCATAGTTGCATTTTGTGCAGCGTTAAATTGAGTTGCCCAACCTATCTTTTGTAAAAAGTTAGTCCAAGCTGGAATTGGAAAATTACCAATTAAAAGAACGAAGGCACCACCTAAAGTAATTGGAGTTACTTTCATAAAGGCATCAGCTAATGATGAGAAAAATAGATTGTTCCCCATCCATTTAGCTATTGGTGCTAAAAACTTATCTAGAAATTTTTGTAGATTATTCACAATCTTTCCCCCTTTTTCATCACATCTCGCCTTCTATTCTATGTAAGCGCTTATAATAGTACAATAGTTTTAGCCTTATCTGGTAAAAATCTATACTTTTAGGTTTCTGTTCTTTTATTCGAACACTGTGTTCTTTATAATTGAATTATAAATTTATTCGTTGGGAGGAAAAGAATGGCTATTTTTGATTTTAATAATCTTTCATCCTTATCAGATGTAGAACTCTCCGTTTACCGTTTTGTTGTTAATAATCCCGAAAAAGTAGCGTATATGCGTGTACGTGATATTGCCCAAAAGACGCATGTGGCTAATTCCTCAGTAATGCGTTTTGTTCATAAAATAGGCTTTGCGAGCTTTCCTGAATTCAAAGCCTATTTAAAAAATATCAATCAAACTGTCGCACCTCAAAAAGCATTGACCTTTATTAATCAACAGAATTTTCCTAATGATATTGAAAACAAATTACGAGTAGTCGCTGATCAGCTTTATCTATCTGACAACATCCCTATCATAGGAACAGGCAATTCTACTTCTACCGCCGTATACGCTGCAAGAATGTTAGCATTATTAGGATTCAATGCATTTTCTATTACCGATCCCTTTTATCCATTAAATAGACAACTAGAAAATACTAGCAACAACACCATTATTTGTTTTTCAGTTTCAGGCGAAACTACGGAGTTAATTGAGCAACTAAATTACTGTACCAAGCGTTCTGATAATCAAGTGGTTGCGATTACCAGCAATCCAACTAGTACTATTGCCAACATCAGTAAATATGTACTTAATTATCAAGAACATAAACAGCGTTTATTTAAATATTGTGATCTTTCTTCACAGATTCCTGCAATGTACATTGTTGAAGGCTTAGTTGAAATATTAATTGGAAAGAATCAAAATCTAATTAAGCAAAAACAAGATCAGGAAAAAGAATATGAATAAAAGGCTCAGCGAAAGCTGAGCCTTTTATTAGTTACGATACTTAAAACTTCTAATCTTCCTTCTTTTTCTTCTCGCCTAATCCAAATAGACTTGCTAATGATACTGACAATAAACCTAAAATTCCAAGCATATTATCCTTTTCACCAGTTTGTGGCAATTCTTCCCTAAGGGCAAGAATATGAAAGACAAAACAAAGGCTTATGTTGAACAGGCAACCAATGCCATTAACCACAAACATCGCCGAATCCTCCAATATCAGACAGCGGAAGAACTCTTCAAGCAATACATTTCTTCATAGCCCAACTGTTGCACTTAATTTGACAATTCAGGTATAAGTTCATTATACTGTTTGTCCACTAGCGTTCACAAAAAAATAAAGCTCAGTCATTCGCTGAGCTTTACTACGTAATATCTTAATTTTACAAGCCAAATAATAACAAGTTCTTTCCTTCTACATTCATGGAGCCATCCTTCTTTAGTTGATTCAATGAACGTAAAACGAAATCTCTTTGACTGCCACGTAACTTCTTAGCAGCTTTCATCGCAGCGTTAAAGTCGCGTTTGTTGTTTGCCTTCTTCAGGCTAGTGTTTAATCTATTAGAAATTCTCTTGAGTGGCTTAGTCACGCCTTGCATAGACTTGCTGTTTAGGTAATAGTATTGTAAGCCAGATTGAGTTGTCCAACTAGAATACTTCTTATCTTTTGATGCAACTAAGTATGCCGGAGCACCAGCGACGCGCCCTTTAACATCAAGTACCTTTTCTACTCTAAACTTGATCTTTTGTACATTTTTAGGACTGATGGTCTTAGCACCTTTAGCAAGAGTTACATTTTTGAACAACTTATTATAATTAGCTTTGCCGACATAGATTGGGGTTGCATCTTTGTCGTTAAGGATACGCATAACGTAACCTTCTTTGGTTAAACTAGCTTTATTTTTAACTGCAGATGCAGGAATAGTTGCAGCATTTACTGATACAGGTGCAACAGCTAATACACTAGCAGTACCAGCTACTAATAATGCACTCGTTACTAATTTTTGAAATTTCATTTTAAACACTACCTCTTTATAAAAAATGATAATTGCAAGTTGCTTAATTTATCTTTTGTGACTTGCAAATGCATTTTAACACACATTAGTGTACTGTATTCCAAGAAACTGGAATCGAAGTTAATCCCGTTGTCACACTTCCTGTACTTCCATGAATAAATTCACTAACTGGCTTTGGCGCTCTAAAATGGTGTGTCTGAATATACTGAGTAATTTGATAGCTTAGTCTGGCATAAATAGTTTGAACAGCTTCACCTTTTTCCGCCTTGTCGATTGCTTCATCAAACATTTTAATTAATTCTACATCATGCTCAACCTCAGGTGTAAAACGTACCTCTTCAAGTGCATTTTTAAAATCCATAATATCTGGTGAAAGTTCCGAATCTTGATCTTTCTTTTTGCCAAACATATTAAATCCCCCTATCAGTAATAGTATAAATCACTATCTATGATATTCAAAGCCATGCCAATGCGCATTTTCTGGCGCTTGTACCCAGCCACCACCTAATGCAGATTCTAATCCTTGGCGATTAACATCAAGTACAGTTTGCAATGGGCTTTTTGTTACATAGTAATGGAAGTTCCCTTTACTGTCTTTATAGCAATATCCATTTGATCCGTAGCCTACAATATAACCATGAGACTTACGATGTTTTCTCTTTTTACCCTTCACAAAAGTGATAAAAGGAGATACTTCTTGATCCAAATTATTATTTTCTACATCTTCATTAGATAATAATACAACATTGTTTTCTCTAACAGTTTTATTAAATAAAGTTAAAGCTTCTTGAATCTTATGAATAGTTTCTGGACTTAAAGTACATGATTTATTCGAAGTATCAAGCATATACTGATTATTTTCAATTTTAATATACTTATTTGCTTGTTGAATTTGTTCTTGGGTTAAACTATTGCCAGCCTTTACTGCTTGGCTAGCTTGTCCAACACTACTTTGCTGTTCAGCAGCGTACACAGTAAATGTAGCACTATTTACATCTGATACTAATAACATCCCTGCAACAACTGCAGATGACAGTAATAAGTTCTTCTTGTTGAAAATTTTCATTTTCTTTTCCCTCATAAAATCAACTTATATTTGACATTCATAAGTTACTCAACTACCTCTTCGTAACTTACATAAATTATGTTAGCACGGTACTATTCCATTCGAACTTTCTGTCATAAGCCGCTTATTGCGATACAAATTCAATTCATTAATTAAAATATTACACTAAAACAATGCAAATAAGAGTTAGAATAATCAAATTTACACGTATTGACTAATTTTTAAGATTGAATTTTATCATATAAATGTTGCATTCTTTTATACGCCGATTGTGAAAAATCAACAGTATCACCGTTTACAAACGTTACTTTGTACTTCGGCAAATCAATTAATTTTATATTTTTAGGATTGGCTAAACAAGATTGACTAATCTTTACTAAAGCCGCAGACTCCTTAGCATATTGATTGATACTGCCAAAGAATTGATTTTCGCCTCTTACATTCACCATAACCAACTTATGTGGTGTTTTGGTGGTCGAAATATAAATAATATCATCAATATCTATGTTTCTCGAAACTGTCAAATCTTTTGTGTAAATAGATCTTTCTCGTAAATTGATTTTTTAATTATTTATTTAATCAAAGTAGGATTCTAAGGTGTCCTGAACCTGACCAAAGCCTTTGTGGATTCGATTGAAATAGCGTTCGTTGTAGCTCATTGCCTGAATGCCAATAAAAGTATTAAGCGACTGTTCAGTTGGAAACTCTGCTTTAGGCTTAGCTTTACGCTTGATAACGTTGTTAAAGGATTCGATCATATTGGTAGAGTAAATTGAAGCCCTGATTTGTTTAGGATAGTTATAAAAAACTAGCAGATCTGGCTCAATCTCTTTGAGATTTTTGATGACATGATTATAGGCTTTGTTCCACTTGTCATAGAAGGCGCGCAAGACTTTGATCGCAGCTTCTTTATTTGGCTGTTGATGGATTTGCTTGAATTCATTCATGATATTTTCGCGATCATCTACGCGTACTTTAGCGCAGATATTGCGCATGACATGTACCAGACAGCGTTGAAAATGAGCTTTGGGATATGTCTTTTCCAGTACCGTCTTCATGCCCACAACGCCATCTGAAAGAAAGAGCTCAACCTGCTCTAGACCGCGAGACTTCATGTCTTGAAGCATTTCCGTCCAATTCTCGACGTTTTCGCTGGGAGCAATGCAGTAATCGATGACTTCCTTGTGGCCATTAGGCTTGATGCCAATGGCAATATAAACTGCTTCACGATCAAAGGTTATGCGACGCAAAGGAATGTAGGTAGCGTCCAAATAAACGCAAAAGAACTTGTCACTGAGTTTGCGCTGATGATAGGCCTCGACTTTTGGAATCATCTGCTTGGAGATGTTAGATACCTGAGCTGGGCTGTAGTGACTGCCGTACATCTTTTCAATCAAATCGGCTATTTCTCTGGTGGTTACGCCTTTGGAATATAGCTTGATAATCATGCTTTCCAAGACATTGGAGTGCTGCTTGTAGTCAGGGAGCGTGTGCTGATGAAACATGCCGTTGCGATCCCTAGGCACCTGAATTTCAATCTCGCCAAATTGCGTATCAATCTTGCGAAAGTAAGCACCATTGCGTGAATTGCCTGTATTCCAGCCAGCTCTGGCATAGGGATCATAGCCCAGAAAGGCAGTCAATTCAGCTTCTAGCAAGTTATTAACAGCCTGTTGTAGCTCTTTGCGCAATAAATCATTTATTTTGTCTGGATTGAATAGAGCTTGAGCAAAATCTTTGGTAAAATCATTCATGAAGGAGTTCTTCTTTCTGTATGTGTTTTTTTGTTCAAACCAATCATACGAGAAAGGAACTCCTTTTTCTAATGTTTAAAGAAATAAATTTAAGGAATCATTCATCCTTACACAAACTATTTTACGGTCTCTAGAAAAGGGATACAATTGCAAATAATTTCTTAATGAACTTGATTTCATTTTAAAAAACATATTACATACATTAATCCATACCGGTTTAGATATGTGAAACAAATAGCTTGTCTCTTCCGTCATTTTTAATCCTCATAAATATATAGCTCTATAATTTTCCCTGTTAATAACCAAACATGTTATTTTCTACATATAGAAAATTATATTATTCCTTTACTTTCCTGTAAAACTCGGCGAGCTTGATCAATTATTCCCGATTTATTACATTCTAACGCCACACCATCCTACCCTGGAAAAATAGACAAAGTCATATAGTCTTTCTTGTTAGTAAAAGTAAAAAGTTTATGAGCTTCAGTAATGGTCAATTTTATTTCATATAAAGCAATCTCATTATCTGGACCACTCTCATATAAAAGATCATCTAAAGGTATTCTTTCAACCTGTTGTGTAAAAATATTTTCTTCTTTAATGAGATCTGATTTCCAATAAGAAAGTATACCTTTTTGAGCTTTCAAATTAAGATTAACAATATATGGCGGACAACAAATTTCATTGACTCATTTATTGGCCATCTACATAATTCATCATAATTTAAAGCCCAGGTCACCATATTTTCCTTTGTAATACCATTATTACAAATATTCTTTAATGCATTAACAGAGGCAAAATAAAATGCAACATTAAAATTAAACGTCCAGTCCAAAAAGTCTAGTCATCACCCCATAATGCTGGGCCAATGCTGTAACATTTTCTAAATCACTTAGCAGCCAAGGTTCAGTAATCACCGTTTTTAATAATTCATCCATTGCCAATCTTTCATAAACTAAAACAGCATTAGTATGATAAACTTTTAGGCCATTTTCATTAGATGTTAGGTAGAATTTTCTTAATAATTCAAATTCAGCCATTTATTGAAATATTTCATATTTTTTTAAAGCCCAAGCCTTTACTGCTACCTCAAGCTATTCGTAATAACTTATTTTGATTACTCTTTCGTAAAACAGATGGTAATAAGTGATACTCATCACTGCCTTCTCCTCGAAAAATATATCCACTGTCTAGATTCTTAAGTTCACCACTATGGTAATACATATCGTACAACATACTTTCAATGTCTTTATATTCTACATTTTTTTATTATCATTTACTTAGCTCTTAATCTATATCACTAAAAAAGAGAGCAATGCTCTCTTCTATCAAAAAACGATCTTCAAATAGCCAGGGCTATAAGAAGATCGCCATTGCATCAATCCACAAACTGATACGTACAATGTTTGCTCTTACCAAACATAATCAATTATATAATTACCAAGTAGCCACACATAACCAAAGACTTCAGTTGAAATCAAATAATCAACTCCAGTATAACAATTGCACCTATTCAAAAGCAATCTTATTCAAATTCTAGAGGTATTACAATTGAATTCTTGAAATTCACTTTTTATTACTATTGGGTAATTGTATGTGGCAAAAAATCTCTACTACTATTATAAACAAAATTAAGGGACCGATATTTAAAAGATTAGTAGGGATTGTTGCAACCTTTTCTAAAGATACTGAGGCTTTCGGAAGAGTTTTACAAGCGTCAACAACAAACATTATTGGATATAAATATTGAATTACTAAAATAAGAGTAGGCAATAGTTCCCTATGAATATTTTTAGCATCGACCGTCAATAAATTAATTACTAAACCAATAAGTACTGCTTCAAAGATATACGTTGTTGCATCTAAGAATCCTTGACATATAATCCGTATGCATACATAGTAACCAACTGTACTTGTAATAGAATTAGGTGCTTTAAATGCTGCTAAAGATAATAGGCAAAACGCAAGTAACCCAAAACTTACCACTGATTTTACAACCTTAAATAAATCATTACTCTCAATTGCAGAAAAATCTTTATTCATTCTTTTTCCTCTATATCACTACTAAAAAAACTCCACTAACCTCAAATAGAGATTAATGGAGTTCTGGATTAACAAACATCTTTATTATATCAATAATTAAAATAATTGACAGCATAAAACTATAACCGTAAGTGTCATTAGAAAAAGCTAAATTTTAAAGCCATCCAATCAATTACAGCTCATATCTACTTTTCTAACTTCTTACTCAATTCAATAATATATTTACGCAAAGCATCGCGAGTTTCGGGATGCTTTAAACCATATTGAATTGAAGTTTCAAGATAACCTTCTTTATTACCAACATCAAAACGTTGACCTTTAAAGACATGAGCAAATACACGTTGAGTTGAATTCATTGTATCAATGGCATCAGTTAATTGAATTTCTCCACCACGACCTGTTTTTTGATGTTCTAAAATATCAAAAATTTCAGGAGTTAATAAATAGCGTCCAATAATTGCAAGGTCACTTGGAGCTTCATCTACTGATGGCTTTTCAACAAAGCTTTTTACATTATACAAGTTGTCATCAATCTTACCCTCTGGGGTAATTACACCATACTTAGAAATTTCTTGATGTGGTACTTTCATAACAGCAATAGTTGATGCATGAGTCTCATCATAGTCATCGATTAATTGTTTAGTCAAAGGTACCTTATCCTTCATCAAGTCATCACCAAGCATGATGACGAATGGTTCACCCGCTACAAAACTGCGTGCTCGGTATACTGCATCTCCTAACCCTGCTGGATGTGGTTGGCGAGTATAATAAATGTTTACTCCTAAATTTGTAATCTTCTGGGTCAAATTCAACAACTCAGATTTGCCAGTTTTTTCTAAATCTTGTTCTAGTTCAGGGTTAGCATCAAAATGATTTTCAATCGCACCTTTATTTTTGCCAGTGACAATTAAAATATCTTCAATTCCTGATGCCTTTGCTTCTTCAACGATAAACTGAATCGTTGGCTTATCTACAATTGGTAACATTTCTTTAGGTAAAGCCTTAGTCGCTGGTAAAAATCTAGTACCCAGACCTGCAGCTGGGATTATTGCTTTTCTTACTTTCATGGTTACTATATCCTCTAACCTTATAAATATATTTACTCAGTTTTTATTCTAGTATTTTTATACAATTTCCATATATACGTGAATAAAATCAATTAGGGTCGCTGCACAATACATTATACATGCAATTAATAGTTCATATCCCGTAATATATGGAACAAATTGCTACTTCTCTGCCTTAACGATTTTTCCATAAAGTGGAAAAATATGGCTTGACAATAAATTAAATATACAGCAAAAGTTGAGGCAGCAATTCTATTTATTACACTACGCGTGGTGCTAGTTAAATCGTTCTAGACAATATGCCATATTATAAGCTAAAATGGCAACT
>ERZ1643250.133-NODE-133-length-94909-cov-88.548675_pt1 | contig 94909 bp, 92 predicted proteins | sample MGYA00579262_ERZ1643250 | MGnify/ENA primary metagenome ERZ1643250 (study PRJEB29033, sample SAMEA4952265) | chicken gut metagenome | biome: Broiler Chicken; feature: Gastrointestinal Tract; material: Caecum | place: Ireland | collected 2018 | study: Broiler... | reverse complement strand
AGCAGAGCAGAGCAGAGCAGAGCAGAGCAGAGCAGAGCAGAGCAGAGCAGAGCAGAGCAGGATTCGGTGTAATCTAATCGCATCGCCGGAGGTGATATTATGTCACTGATACGGCGGCGAGAGATGATGGAATGCAAGAAGGAATATGCAGGGACGCTGTATATAGATGCAGGGTTTCTTGACACACAGGTGCGATACGATGGAACTCCAGTATATAATGCACGATATCCAGATGCATGGGCGACAACATATTTCCCGGTACAACTAAATGATGTCATAAATTGTGAAGAACTGCGTTCATACAATGCGGATGGAAGAATCAGATTTTATCAATCAAATGGAGTACAAGGGGGGTATGTCAATGCTGGAATAGTAAATATTCAAGTCACTGGCGAAGAGTTTATAAATGCACGAATTATGATGCTGAATGCAAAAGAACCCATTCCAAAAGAATTAACTGTAACTCATTCAGATGGAACCATAGATATTTACAAAATCATAGACAGGAGATGATGAATTGCTTGGGAAACTTGTAAATGGAGCACTCTCATGCGCTCCAAGAAAAATAATCATAGACGGAAAGACCATATTTAATCCACCGGAAGACGCTCTGAAAGCACAGGGATATAAAGAGTTACAGACTACAGACATGCCAGATGATGCACCAGAGAATAAACTCTATGTATCCAGTTGGACGGATGCAGGAGATACTATCCAGCAGGTATGGACACTGGTAGATGCTCCACCAAAGAGCCGGGAAGAGCTGGCGGTAGAACTGGCCACGAATCAGGTAAATGCACTAGATTTGTCGGATTCAGAAGCATTATACTTTTTGGCTTTATACCCGGAATGGACGGAACTCTGCGAGCAGTCATACACAGCAGGAAAAGAAGGATTTAAGTTTCAGCACCTTGGTAAGTTGTACAAGACCCGGCAGGAGAACTTTACATTCCAGAGCCAGTGGATTCCGGGGCAGGGAACGTCCGCTATCTACGCACAGATTGTAGAGAGTCAGGCAGGCACCCTGGAAGACCCGATCGACGTCCCTGAGGACGTAACGACCAATGCTTTTACCTATATTATAGGGAAGTATTATCGTTGGAATGGAGTTATTTACAAGTGCGAAAGACCTGGGGACGAAGAAGGAAAGGAATACAGCTTTGTTTATAGCCCGGATCAGATGATAGGAAACTATTTTGTGCAGGTGTAAAGGCAAGGAGAAAATATGGAAATTAGAGCAAGACCCATTGGGGTCTTATTTTTATGCAACAAAATCCAAAGAAAGGAGCAGAAATGAACCCAGGAACGGTAATTGACGTATCTATATTAGTATCCGTGTCCTCTTTGCTGGTCGCGGCGGCCACATTTTTTGCAAACCGCAAAAAAGATATCCAACAGGACAGCCAGGGCGTGCTGAAAGCCAATATGAAGCTTGACCAGATTTGTGCAACGACCAATGAAACCAGATCGGATATCAAAGCGATTAATAGTCAGATGCAGGCTCTCAATGAGCGGCAGATCAAGACAGAGGCGGAGATCAGGAGCATATGGAAGCGGATTGATGAAATGAGAGAAGAAATCAGAAAGGAGAATGAGGAATGAAAAAATATAAAGCATGGGCAAAAGCGGCAGGAATCCGAGCAGTGAAGACGATGGCACAGACAGCTGTAGCGATGCTGCCGGCATCTGCAACCATTACAGCAGTGGACTGGAAGGTTGTAGCCGGGACAGCGGCACTGGCAGGAGTGGCGTCCTTGCTGACATCTATTAAAGGACTGCCGGAGGTAAAAACAGAAGAGGAATACACAGTAAAGGAGGTATAGTTATGGAAAAATTTAAAGAAGGATACGAACTGGATGCAGGAGTAGAACCAACACCAGAGGAAATTGCAGAAGCAGAAAAAGAATTGAAGGAGGCAGAGTAGTATGGCAAAGTATAATGTACACGGTGGGCACAACAGGAAGGTTCCGGGAGCATCTGGAATTTTGGACGAAGTAACCGAAGACCGGAAAGTAAAAGATGCGGTGATTAAGTATCTCAGGGCTGCCGGTCACACGGCTTATGATTGCACGGACGATGCTGGAACGACGCAGGGAAAGAATCTGGCCAATATCGTTGCGAAATGCAATAGTCACAGTGTTGACTTGGATATTTCCATTCATCTTAATTCTGGAAGAGGTGACAGCAAGGGAGACGGAAAGACAGGCGGTGTTGAGGTTCTGATTTATTCTACTTCTGTAAAAGACGCAGCGAAAGATATTGCCGATGAAATCGCAGATACCTTTGGATATGGATTAAGAACTGACAAAACCACACCGAGCGGATATGCTGGCGTCAAGATCAAAAAGAATCTGTACGTTCTTAAGAATACAAAGGCAAAGGCTCTGTTAATTGAATGCTGCTTTGTTGATGACAAGGACGATGCAAAAGTGTGGGATGCGGATAAATGCGCAAAAGCGATTGTAAAAGGTATTACCGGAAAAGCTGTATCAGGTGGATTCAGTACATCCGGAAGCTCAAGTTCTGGCAGTGGGAACAAAACTACAACCACATCCAACACACCATCTTATAAGGTAGGCAACACCTACACCCTGCAGAGCAACATGGTAGTACGGACCGGCGCAGGAACCAATTATCGTGCCAAAAAGCACAGCGAATTAACAGCAGACGGACAGAAACATGACAAGGACAAAAATGGATGCTTGGATAAAGGCACAAGAATCACCTGCCAGCAGGTAAAAAAATCCGGAAGCAACATCTGGATCAAGTGCCCGAGCGGATGGATTGCGGCATACTATAACGGAAAAGTTTATGCAAAATAATCATCAGGCCGGGGAGCAATCTCCGGCCTTTCTTTTTTTGCGCACAGATAGTATAATAAATACTACCTGTTAATTTTTTTCTTTTTCATTTCCGCCTTCTTAAATGGAGGCGGTTTCTTCTATACAATAATTTCGTGTTGCATAAATATTCAAACATTATAAATGCGGTCATTTTAAAGATTTGACTACTATTTGACTACTACTATTTTAAAAAGTTATCAAAAGATACAAAACAAAAAAATAAAAGTGATAGTCCGAAACCTTGTGTTTGCGCTGTTTGTCAAGCCTTTATTGAAGATAGAACAAGAGAAAAAAAGTAGTAATTTTATCTCGTAATGAAGGGGTCGTCGGTTCAAGTCCGATTTTCGGCTTATAAGAAATGGCGTATTTGCGCCGTTTGCGGTAAAGAAAAGCACCCGGGAAAGGGTGCTTCTTCTTTTTATAGGATTTTATGAGAATTGCAAAAAGTTTTTTAGTCATCAATTCCGAATTTGTTTTCCAGTGCGTCTTCGGCCAGATCCAGCTGATCTTCTAATTTTTCAATAGAACGTTCTCTGCTCTTATACGTATCGAATGTCATATCACCGGATTCATAAGCGTGTTCAAAGGTATCGTCGAGAGAATCCAGGTCGTTGTCGATTGCGTTGATCTTCTGCTTCAGAGCGAAGAAACGATCCTGATTTGTTTTAGTGCTGCTGCTTGTTTTTGCGTTATTCACTTCTTTGGTTACAGAGTCGATCCGTTTTTCATAGGAAGAAAAATCATAAGAACCGCTGTTGGTATTCTGAGCGGTAGTGGAAGCCGCTTTTTCTGTTGTTGCGGCTCCGGCATCATCTGTGTTGTCTTTTGCGCTGCTGTCTGCCGCTTCTGTGGCGATATCCTGTGTTGTGGTGGCTTCTGCGTTTCCTCCGTCATTCTGAGAGCATCCTGTCAGTGCAAGGCCTGCCATTAAGGTAAAAACTAAAAATAATAATACTTTTTTCATAAGAATTCCTCCTTTTTTGTTTTTTTAATTGGCTTTGTTTTATGTTGTCTTTATCATAATACCCAAACATTAAAATAAAATTAAAAAAAGAAAGATATTTATGATAATTTCAAATTGTATTATAATAAGTACATTATGAGACTGCTGATTGTAGAAGATGAAAAAGATTTAAGAGAAGTTTTAAAAAAAAGACTGGAAAAAGAGAATTACAGCGTAGATGCCTGTAAAGACGGACTGGAAGCCATGGACTATATTGAAATGGCTTCTTATGACGGTATGATTCTTGATATTATGGTGCCGGGAAAGGATGGTCTGACAATATTAAAAGAAGTCCGGGATAAAGGGGATGATACGCCGATTCTCATGCTGACTGCAAGGGACGGGATCGAGGATCGCGTCAGAGGACTGGATCTGGGAGCCGATGATTATCTGGTAAAACCTTTTGCCTTTGATGAACTGCTGGCACGAATCCGTGTGATGATGCGCCGGAAGCCCCAGTATACATCCAATCGCCTTAAGATCGCGGATCTGGTGCTGGACCGGGATACAAAGCAGGTATGGCGGGCAGGAAAGGAGATCAGCCTGTCAGCAAAGGAATTTATGGTGCTGGAATGTCTGATGAGGAATCAGAATGTGGTCTTGTCCAGGAGTCAGATTGAACAAAACGCCTGGAATTATGATTTTGAAGGCGGGTCCAATGTGATCGATGTGTACATCCGGTATCTGAGGAAGAAAATTGATGAGGGATTCGATCAGAAGCTGATTCACACTGTAAGAGGCGCAGGATATGTAATGAGGGAAGAAGCATGAGAAAATGTTCGATTAAAATGAAAGTAACCCTCTGGTATACGGGAATCCTGTCGGTCATTCTCGGGATTGTGCTGGCTGGAATCTTTATTTTTACCAACGTGACCGGGCTGTCGGTAACGGAAGAGGAGGTCCAGGGAGCCGTGACTGGTTTTGTGGGAAATATCCGGTTTCAGGACGGCACATTTTATATGGATGGAGATACGGAATTTTATAATGACGGCATTATGTTTTGCGTCTATGATCAGGATGGACAGCTTCTGTACGGAAGCATGCCGGTTGATTTTCCAAGCCGGACAGCGCTGCAGTCCCACAATGCACGGATTATAGAGAATGGGCAGAAGCAGTGGATGATCTATGACGCGGCTTATTCATATGGAAACGGGAAAGCATTATGGGTCCGGGGAATCACATCCATCCATAATATGGAAGTTTTTCTTTTAATGGCCCGCAGAGCGCTGCTGATTTTGTTTCCGGGAATCGTTCTGCTGATCGGGGCAGTCGGATACTTTATGACCAAACGGGCCCTTCGTCCGGTTGATGATATTTGTGAGCGGGCAGATCATATCAGCGGAGGAGACGATCTGAGCCAGAGACTCCCGCTTCCAAAAGTCCAGGATGAAATGTATCATCTGACAGAGCGGTTTAATGAGATGTTTGAGCGGCTTCAGAAATCTTTTGAAAAGGAAAAACAATTTGCGTCAGATGCTTCTCATGAACTGAGAACGCCGGTAGCTGTTCTGATATCACAATGTGAATATCTTCTGGAACACGGGGAGCTTGGTCAGGAACAGAAAGAAGAAGTCCAGGTTATACTGCGTCAGGCGAAAAAAATGTCGGCCCTGGTATCCCAGATGCTCATGATTGCCAGAGAGGAGAAGATGGCAGATCCGGAACAGTTTGAGGATGTGGATTTTGGAATGCTGGCGGAAATCGTTTCTGAGGAAATGGAGAGCCAGGCGGCCGGACGGGGAATTTCGATCCATGTGGATGTGCAGGAGCAGCAGATCGTGCGGGGAGACCAGACGCTGTTGATGCGGATGATGATGAATCTGATCCAGAATGCGGTCCTTTATGGAAGGGAAGGCGGCAATGTCTGGGTCCGGGTGTTTGAAAAAAATGGAATGGTAAACGGGGAAGTGGAAGATGACGGAATCGGAATCCGGAAGGAAAATCTGGACAAGATATGGAACCGCTTTTACCGGGAAGATAAAAGCAGAGGGGAAGAAGAAGGAACCGGTCTGGGGCTTTCCATGGTGAAGTGGATCGTGAAAGTACATGGGGGCCGGATCCGGGTCAGAAGCCAGAAAGGAAAGGGCAGTGTTTTTTCCTTTTCCTTTCCGGAAAACAGATAGGCTTTTTGAACCAGATATGTTACAATAACTCTTTGTGGAAAAAGCAAGGAAAGGGAGGAGGAAATTGTGGAAAAGAGAGAAAAGTTTTCATCAAGGATCGGATTTATCCTGATCTCAGCCGGATGTGCCATTGGACTGGGAAATGTCTGGCGGTTTCCGTATATTACGGGACAGTATGGAGGGGCGGCGTTTGTGCTGGTCTATCTGTTCTTCCTGTTGATTCTGGGACTGCCGATCCTGGTCATGGAGTACTCTGTAGGACGGGCCAGCCAGAGAAGCATTGCCCTTTCTTTTCAGGAGCTGGAGCCGAAAGGCAGTAAGTGGCACTGGTACAGCTATATCGGAATGGCGGGAAACTATCTGCTGATGATGTTCTATACGGTCATTACAGGATGGATGCTGTGCTATTTCTTTAAAATGCTCAAAGGAGATTTTGTACAGAAAACAACGGTGCAGGTAGAAGGAATTTTTAATGATCTGATGGGGAATCCGGGCCTTCAGATTTTCTGGATGCTGGTCGTGATTGCTCTTGGATTTCTGGTATGTTCCGGAGGACTTCAAAACGGTGTGGAAAAGATCACAACGGTAATGATGTCCTGTCTGTTTGTAGTAATCGTAATCCTGATCGTCCGCAGCGTTACACTTCCAGGTGCGGCAGAGGGATTGAAATTTTATCTTGTACCGAATTTCCAGGCGATGAAAGAGCAGGGAATCATGACGGTAGTTTCGGCGGCCATGGGCCAGTCATTTTTTACGTTAAGTCTTGGAATCGGAGCTATTGCTATCTTTGGAAGTTATATTGATAAAAGCAGAAGACTGACAGGGGAAGCCATCAGTGTTGGTGTTCTGGATACTCTGGTGGCGCTGATGTCAGGACTGGTGATCTTCCCTGCATGTTCTGCGTTTGGAGTCAGCGCGGACAGTGGACCGAAACTGGTGTTTATTACACTGCCGAATGTATTTAACGAGATGCCTGGAAGCAGGATCTGGGGAGCTTTGTTTTTCCTGTTTATGACATTTGCGGCATTATCTACGATCATTGCGGTCTTCCAGAATATTATTTCTTTTGCCCAGGATCTCTGGGGATGGGATCTGAAGAAAGCCATTGCCTTTAACGCAGTGATCATTACAGTTTTATCTCTGCCGTGTGCTCTGGGATTTAATGTGTTTAGTTTTATCCAGCCGCTTGGTGCAGGGACTACCATACAGGATCTGGAAGATTTTATTGTCAGCAATAACATCCTTCCTTTGGGATCGCTGGTTTATCTGTTATTCTGTGTGACAAGATATGGATGGGGATGGAAGAATTTCCTGGCGGAAGCGAATGCAGGAAAAGGAATCCGTTTCCCGAAATGGGCAAGAAGATATGTAACGTATATTCTGCCGCTGATTGTATTATTCCTGCTGATCCAGGGATACGCGGATAAGTTTTTCTAGAAAAAATCAAAGACTATAAAATATAGAAGAAAAAAGAGAACCACAGATCATGAAAGATTTGCGGTTCTCCTTTTTGTTTATTGAGAAATTCTATTTTGCTGTAACAGGTTCCTGCACTTTATCCTTATGGAAGAGTTTCTTGAAGCAGGAAATAGCGACCATAAGTCCAAGCGCCATCAGGAGCAGTGCTACGATCAGCTGCAGTCCGTCGATCATAAAGACAAATCCTCCGGTAACGAAGATCTTTGTAAAGATGCCGATAACTGCCTGAACTAAGGCTGTGAAAGTAACGACCAGCATAATGCACATTGGTGCGTACAGCATCCATCCTTTTCTTCCGGTTGTTAACAGGAAGACAGAAATAGCGATCAGAACTAAAGATGCAAGAAGCTGGTTGGCAGCTCCGAATAACGGCCATACATTGTTGTATCCGCCAAGGCATAATAAGAAGCCAAATACAAGAGTAATTACAGTTGCAAAATACTTATTCGCAAACAATTTGCGGATACCTGTCAGGTCAGAACCGTCAGCGGCCTCACCTAAGAATAATTCCTGGAATGACATACGTCCGATACGTGCGACAGAATCCAGAGATGTCAGCGCAAGAGCGGATACGCACATGGTCATAAAGCAGGTAGCAACATGTGCCGGAATTCCAAGCAGTGTCAGGAATCCTGCCACGTTGGAAGAGAAAATCTGGAACGGAGTGCCGGACGGCATTTTTCCGCCTACGGCTGCAGCTCCTACAACAACCAGGGCAACAACTCCCAGAAGGGATTCTACCATCATGGATCCATATCCTACTGCAAGCATATCTTTTTCATTGCTGATCGTCTTGGAAGATGTACCGGAAGAAACCAGGCTGTGGAATCCGGAAACAGCACCGCAGGCGATCGTAATAAATAATGTAGGGAACAGGTGGCTTCCTGAAACTGTAAATCCGTTGAATGCAGGAAGATTCATAGCTGGATGAGCAACGAAAACGCCCAGCACAGCACCAATGATCATACCTACAAGAAGGAAAGTGCTTAAGTAATCTCTTGGCTGCATTAAAAGCCACATTGGCATAACAGAAGCCAGGAATAAGTAAGCCATGATAACACCAAGCCATACATTTTTGTCAAAATACAGCGGAAAAGCGATTCCGACTGCCAGCATTGCGAGCAGAAGAACGATTCCGATGATAAATTCAGTTACCTGATTCGGTTTTACATATTTTGTGAAAAGACCGAATAAGATGGCAACAACAATAAACAGCATGGAAATAGAAGCAGCAGCAGCGTTTGGTGAGCTCTTGGCTCCGTCTGCGGTAAAGCCGTTAAATGTACTTGCAACGATGTCGGTGAAGGCAGCGATAACAAGCAGTGTAAACAGCCATGCAAATAAAAGGAACAGCTTCTTTCCTGTTTTTCCGATGTATTTTTCAATCAGCACACCCATGGATTTTCCTTCATTCTTTACAGAAGCGTAAAGGGAAGAGAAATCCTGAACGGCGCCGAAGAAAATTCCTCCGATGATCAGCCATAAAAGAACCGGAAGCCATCCAAACATTGCGGCAATGATTGGACCGGTGACAGGACCGGCTCCTGCGATGGAAGAAAACTGGTGTGAAAATACAACAAGTTTCGGTGTCGGGACATAATCTTCTCCATCTTCATGGGTATAAGCCGGGGTCTTGGCTTTTGGATCGATGCCCCATGATTTTGCCAGCCAGCGTCCGTAAAGGATGTAACCGGCAGCCAGCGCAACGATGGCGATGGCAATGATTGTTAAACTATTCATTTTAATCACTCCTCTAAAAATTCTGATAAATGCATAAACGAAATACCGGATACAGTTTGCCGGGATAAGACATTGAAAAGAATAAAAAAACGCCTTCTAAAATGCTTCAGCATTTTAGAAGACGAAAAATTCTCCGCGGTACCACTTCATTTTATTACATCAACTGTAATCTCTCTGCTCATCCTGTAATGAGTCCCCTGATAACGGAAGGAATCCGGTTCCACTTACTCATGCCGTGCATTTTCAGCTGACTGCTCGCAGGGGATGAAAGGAACGGGCTTTTACTGTCTCGCATCAACCGGCAGCTTTCTGCAAAAAGGAATCCGCAGCTTCCGTGTCCTGCTCATTGCATTTTGTATTCTTGTATTTCGTTGGCACTTATTGTAGCCCCCGAAAATCACGATGTCAAGAGAAAAAGATGTACATTTTTTGGTACAATCTAGATCAGAGCGGAGGAAACTTCTTTTAAATTCATGCCGTTTGAGGCTTTGACCAGCACCACATCCCCATCGGTGAGAAAATTCTTCAGAAATTCAATCAGCTCAGCGTTGGAGGAAAAATGCCGGGTCCGGATGGAAGGGTTTCCGGCGGATGCTTCAGCAGCATATTCCCGGGACAATTCTCCTGTAATATACAGATCCGTTACGTTGGTGGATGCGATAAAACGTCCGACCTCTTTGTGGTAGGAAGGAGCGTCAGGCCCCAGTTCCAGCATATCAGAAAGAACGGCGATCCTGCGCCCGTCTGCATGGAAATCAGACAGGATCTTAAGGCTGGCTTTCATGGAATCCGGGCTTGCGTTATAGGAGTCATCAATCACCGTATAGCCATTGGTGTTGATAATATTCTGACGCTGGCCGGAAAATGTGGACAGCTGCTGTTTCACAGCGTCCATTGGAACGTCATATTTCAGCCCGATGGCGATGGCTGCCAGGGCATTGGACACGTTGTGCTCTCCCAGTACGTTTAAGACCATGTCTTCTCGCTGGCTGTTATAACAGAACGTAAAATGGGTCTGTCCGTTTTCTTCCCGGATATTTTCTGCCCGGTAGGCGCAGTCCGGAGCAAAACCATAGAATTCATACGGTTTCTTGACGTAAGATAGATGTTTCCGGATCATATCGTTGTCTCCGTTTAACAAAAGAGAGCCGTCTTCCGGAAGACCGTTCTGGATATCCAGTTTTTCACGGCAGATATTGTCGCGTGAGCCCATCATTTCAATGTGGGATACACCGACGTTAGTAACAACCCCCATATTCGGATGGATGATCTCACCTAAAATTGTAATCTGTCCCGGCTCGCTCATTCCCATTTCCAGGACGCCGATTTCATCATTGGAAGAAAGATGATCCAGAGTCAGGGGAACCCCCACCTGGCTGTTCTGGTTGCCAATGGTTTCAAAAACTTTGTATTTCCCTCTGAGTACATGAGCGATCATTTCTCTTGTCGTTGTCTTTCCGACACTTCCTGTGACCCCGATGATCGGAAGAGACATTTTCTTCCGGTAATAAGCCGCGATCTGCTGCATGGCTTTTAACGTATCGGGAACCTTAATATAAGGGGCGTCTCCGGATGCTTCGTCATGTTCCTGTGTCAGGCAGGCGCCGCCGCTTTCCAGAGCGCTTGGAATGAAGACATGAGCGTCAACTCTCTCTCCGATAATAGGAACGAACAAGGTGTTCGGGCCCATTTCCATGGAATTAGTGCTGATCCGGTCGATCTTCATGGAAGGATCGCCGCACAGCAGGGTGCCGCCAGTTGCTTTTAAAATGTCCTGAATTGTAATATTTTCCATAATAAACCTCTGCTCTAAACATAATATTTTCTTCTCTTGTGATTATAGCATAACTTATCATATTATGTTAAAATTATATCGATAAGATTTTTTTGTGACAGGTCAGTAGGGAAAGGCAGAAAAGTATGAAAAAAAGAATGATAACCGGGATACTGGCAGTGATAATGACAGTATCGTTAGCGGGATGTTCCGGAACCGGAGAGAAAGGTTCTTCTGCAGGAAGTACGACAGAAGCGGTTTCTGAGGCTGCCAGTGAGACAGCATCATCCCAGGATACGGCAGCAGCATCAACGACAGCTTCCACGGCGTCCACAGAAGCGGCAGAAAGCCAGACGGCAGCGGAATCTTCTGATGGAGGTCAGGTGAGCTTTACGTCCGCGGCAGTTTTTTACCCGGTGTTTGAGCCGAATGAGATCAAAGAGAAGAGTATCCGGATGGAAACGCCGGTGGACGAGAATAAGATCATGGCGGCTCTTCAGGATGAAGAGGTGCTGGATGAGTCCTGCAAGATTCTTTCTTATGAGAAAAACGGGGACACGATTAAGGTGGATTTTAATTCGGAATGCGGAGTCCTTCTGATGCGGATGGCGCCGGAAGAAGCGAATATGAGAGCGGAAGCGGTCGCAAAGACGTTTTGCAGGAATCTTGGGGCAGACCGGTTTTATTTTTATACAAATGGACATCCGCTGGAAACAGGAAATAAAACATATGACGAACCGATAGGAGTTAACTGACGAATGAGTTTTACACATTTACATGTTCATACGGAATACAGTCTTCTGGATGGTTCCAGCAAGATCAAAGAGCTGGTCCATCAGGCAAAAGAACTTGGAATGGACAGCATTGCCATTACAGACCACGGCGCTATGTATGGCGTGATCGATTTTTATAAGGCGGCAAAAGAAGAAGGGATTAAGCCGGTCATCGGATGTGAGATTTATGTGACGACAGGATCCAGGTTCCAGAAAGAGGCAAGACAGGGAGAGAACAGATACTACCATCTTGTGCTGCTGGCGGAAAATGATCAGGGATACCATAATCTGATGAAGATTGTTTCCAGGGGATTTACGGAAGGTTTTTATTATAAGCCGAGAGTGGATTATGAGGTGCTGGAACGCTACCATGAAGGAATCATCGCGTTAAGCGCCTGTCTGGCAGGAGAGGTGGCTTCTTATATCTGTGAAGATAACTATGAGAAGGCAAAGTCTGCAGCGCTTAAGATGCAGGAGATCTTCGGAGAGGGAAACTTTTTCCTGGAGATGCAGGATCATGGAATCAGCGCCCAGACAAAAGTAAATACGGCACTCCTTAAGATGTCAAAAGAGACCGGGATCGGTCTGGTGGCGACCAATGACATTCATTATACCTTTAAAGAAGACGCTGAGGCTCATGATATCCTGCTGTGCATTCAGACAGGGAAAAAAGTCCAGGATGAAGACAGGATGCGCTATGAAGGCGGACAGTATTATCTGAAATCACCGGAAGAGATGCAGAGACTGTTCCCTTATGCCAGGGAAGCGCTGGAGAATACGGGAAAGATCGCAGAGCGGTGTAATGTAGAGATCGTATTTGGTGAGCAGAAAGTGCCGGAATATGATGTGCCGGAAGGATATACCGCAGTGGAATATCTGAGGCATCTGTGTGAAGAAGGAATCGTGCGCCGGTATGAAGAAGTAACAGATGAGCTGAGAGAACGGCTGGATTACGAGCTGAAAACCATAGAAAATATGGGATATGTGGATTATTTTCTGATCGTCTGGGACTTTATCCATTATGCCAAACAGCATGGCATTGCGGTTGGCCCTGGAAGAGGATCCGCGGCAGGAAGTATTGTGGCGTACTGTCTGGAGATTACGGATATCGACCCGATCCGGTATCAGCTGCTCTTTGAGCGTTTCCTGAATCCGGAGCGTGTTTCCATGCCGGATATTGATGTGGACTTCTGCTATGAACGGCGGCAGGAAGTCATTGATTATGTCGTGGGAAAATACGGAAAAGATCAGGTGGTGCAGATTATTACCTTCGGTACCATGGCGGCACGAATGGTCATCCGTGACGTAGGCAGGGTGCTGGATATTCCATACGCGAAAGTAGACAGCATTGCTAAAATGGTGCCGAATGAACTGAATATTACGATTGATAAAGCGTTAAAAATAAGCCCGGATCTGAAGAAGGCATATGCGGAGGATGACGAGACCAGATATCTGATCGATATGTCCAAACGACTGGAAGGACTCCCGAGACATGCCTCCATGCATGCGGCGGGCGTCGTGATCGGCAAGACTGCGATCGACGAATATGTTCCTCTGGCAACGGGCGCGGATAATGCGGTCATGACACAGTTTACCATGACGACCATTGAGGAACTGGGACTCCTGAAGATGGATTTCCTGGGATTGAGAACTCTGACGGTGATTCAGGATGCAGAGAAAATGGTGCGTGAACGGATTCCGGATTTTGACATTACCACGGTAGATCCGGATGACAAAGAAGTGTATGAGATGATTGGAAACGGACATACGGAAGGGGTCTTCCAGCTGGAAAGTTCGGGTATGAAGACATTCATGAAGGAATTAAAGCCGGAGAACATGGAAGACATCATTGCGGGAATTTCCCTCTACCGTCCGGGACCGATGGACTTTATTCCTCGATATATTGAAGGAAAGAACAACCAGGATTCCATTCATTATGAATGCGAAGAGATGGAAGAGATTCTGGAGCCTACGTACGGCTGTATCGTATACCAGGAGCAGGTTATGCAGATCGTTATGAAGCTTGCGGGCTATACCCTGGGAAGAAGCGACCTGGTAAGGCGTGCCATGTCCAAGAAAAAGGGCGATGTAATGCTGAAAGAACGCCAGAACTTTGTTTACGGGAATGAAGAAGAAGGAATCCCGGGATGCATTCAGAATGGAATTGATGAGAAAACAGCCAACCAGATCTGGGATGAGATGCTGGATTTTGCCAAATACGCATTCAACAAATCTCATGCGGCTGCCTATGCGGTTGTCGCTTACCGGACTGCATATCTGAGATGTCATTATCCGGTGGAATTTATGGCGGCTCTTCTGACATCAGTATTGGGTAATACGGCAAAGATCGCGGAATACAGTTATGCGTGCAAGAAACTTGGGATCCGGATCCTTCCGCCGGATATCAACCGGGGAGAAGGAGGATTTTCGGTCGATCACGGAAACATACGGTATGGACTCACGGCGATTAAAAGTCTCGGGAAACCGGTGATCGAAGCAATTCTGCGGGAGCGGAAGGCTCACGGAGAATACCGGGATTTCCAGGATCTGGTAGAACGGCTTTCCAGCCGGGAGATCAATAAGCGTACAGCGGAAAATCTGATCAAATCAGGTGCTTTGGATAGTTTTGGCGCAACGAGAAAGCAGCAGATGTTTGTGTATGCGGAGATCATGGACAGCATTCAGAAAGAACGAAAAAATGAAATTGAAGGACAGATGAGTCTGATGGATCTGCTTTCAGAGGAGGAACAGACATCCTTTCAGATCACTTATCCGGATGTAGGAGAATATGACAAAGATCAGCTTCTGTCTATGGAAAAAGAGGTGCTTGGAATCTATGTAAGCGGTCATCCTCTGGATGATGATATCAGGCTGCTGGAGCAGAGCACCAGCGCCAGTACGGCGGATTTTCTCATAGATGAAGAGACAGGAAGGACGGTGGTAAAAGACCAGCAGAGCTGTGTGATGGGAGGCATCATCAGTGAACTGAACGTGAAACTGACAAGGAAGAATCAGAATATGGCGTTTTTAACCCTGGAGGATCTGAGAGGAACAGTGGAAGTCCTTGTATTCCCAAGACAATACGCAGCATATCAGGAACTGCTGAAAGAAGATGCAAAAGTATTTATCAAAGGAACCGCTTCTGTATCGGAGGAGGAAAGCAAGCTGATCTGCAATCAGATCATTCCGTTTGACGGACTTGTCAGGGAACTGTGGATCCAGTTTCCAACGAAAGAGGCGTTTTTCCGTGAAGAAAAGCATTTGAAAGAATCTCTTCGGACATATCAGGGCAAGAGCGCAGTGGTCGTATACTGCAAGGCGGAGCGGGCAGTCAATCGTCTGGGACATGACTGGATGGTGGAGCCGGATCCGGATCTGATATATGAACTGGAAGAGTGGTATGGAAAAGAAAATATCAGATTTCGTTCGTTAGGATTATAACAAAGACTATTGAAAAATCAGGGCAAATGGATTAGAATAATCCTAGCTAAGAATTGTATGAGCTAAATGGAGGATGTAACATGGGAAAACCAAAAATTAAAACAATTGGTGTATTGACCAGTGGTGGAGATGCACCGGCAATGAATGCCGCAGTAAGAGCGGTCGTTAGAATTGGTAAGGAACGAGGACTGAATGTCAAAGGTATCAAGAAGGGATACAATGGACTGCTGAACGAAGAGATCATTGATATGACTCCAAAGGTAACAGCAGACAGCATCATGCGTGGAGGAACAATCCTTTTAACTGCAAGATGTGACGAATTCAAGACAGAAGAAGGCCAGAAGAGAGGCGCAGAAGTCTGCAAAGCACATGGAATCGAAGGACTGGTTGTTATCGGTGGAGACGGATCCTTCCAGGGAGCAAGAAAACTTGCCGAGCTGGGAATCAACACCATTGGCGTACCGGGAACGATCGACCTGGACATTGCATGTACAGAATATACGATCGGATTTGATACGGCAGTCAATACTGCAATGCAGGCAATTGACAAGATCCGTGATACATCAACTTCTCATGAGAGATGCAGTATCGTAGAAGTTATGGGCCGCGGTGCCGGATATATCGCTTTATGGTGCGGTGTTGCGACAGGAGCTGAGGATATCCTGATTCCGGAAAGTTTCGACGGCAACCTTCCAAAAGTAGAGCAGCAGATCATTGAACATCTGCTCCGCAACAGAGCAAGAGGAAAGACACATCATCTGGTTGTCAACGCAGAAGGTGTGGGACATTCCTACAGCATGGCAAAGAGAATTGAATCTGCAACAGGAATTGAGACAAGAGCGACAATCCTTGGACATATGCAGAGAGGCGGAAGCCCGACAGCAAAAGACAGAATGTATGCGTCCATGATGGGTGCTTACGCGGTGGATCTGCTTTGCGCAGGAAAGAGCAATCGTGTCGTTGGATATCAGAATGGTAAATTTATGGACATGGATATCCAGGAAGGTCTTGCTATGACAAAGCATATCGATGATTATCAGCTGCAGATTGCTCATTTGTTAGGTAAATAAAACAAACAGGACATCTAGGAAAGCATGGCCTTTTCCGTGAAGGGCGTCATGCTTTCCTTTTTTTCTCATTTAGATTTGGTGAAGAGTATGATTACGACGAGTCAGAACAAGCAGGTAAAAAGGATCTTAAAACTGAAGAAAAGTGCAAGGGAACGCCGTAAGGAACAGCTGTTCCTTGTGGAGGGCATCCGTATGTTTGAAGAAATTCCAGCAGACCGTCTTTACAAAGTCTATGCGACAGAGGAATTTCAAAAAGCCCACCAGGAGATGTTTTCAAAGATGGAACCGGAACTGGTTTCTCCTCAGGTTATGAAGGAAATTTCTGATACGATGACGCCGCAGGGAGTGCTGGCGCTGGTAAAAATGAAGGAATTTCAAATGGAACAGCTGGCAGAGGAGAACGCACTGCTTTTAGTGCTTGAGAATCTGCAGGACCCTGGGAATCTGGGGACGATTCTGCGGACGGGAGAAGGAGCAGGGGTGACAGGAATTATTATGAGCCGGGATACTGTGGATATTTATAATCCAAAAGTCATACGCTCAACGATGGGATCCATTTTCCGGGTGCCTTTTGTTTATGCAGATAATATGGAACAGGTTATGGAATTTCTCAAAAAAAATCAGATTACCGCGTATGCCGCGCATCTGGACGGAACAAACTATACAAAAGAAGATTACAGGAAAAGTTCTGCCTTTTTTATCGGCAATGAAGGAAACGGGCTGAGCGATGGACTGACCCGGGCTGCAGACCGGAAGATCAAAATTCCTATGAGCGGAAACGTCGAATCATTAAATGCCGCAATGGCGGCAGGGCTTTTGATGTATGAAGCGCGGCGCCAAAGAGAGGAAGGGGGAGATTGATATGTTTGCAGTATACTGGATGGGAGCAGCGGCAGTTTTGCTGCTGATTGAGATTCTGACTCTCGGCCTGACGAGCATATGGTTTGCGGGAGGTGCTGTGCTGGCAGCAGCTGCGGCGTTTTTAGGAGCGCCTCTTCTGCTTCAGATGGTCATATTTGTCGCGGCATCCTGTCTGCTGTTTGTTTTTACGAGACCTCTGGCGCAGAAATATCTGAACAGCAGCGTGGAAAAGACAAATGTGGAAGCGATGATCGGGCAGCATGGCATCGTAAAAGAAGCGATTGATAATAATCACGGAAAAGGACTGGTCTATGTCAATGGAATGGACTGGTCAGCCCGGTCGCTGAATGGAGAAGAAATATCAGAAGACACAGAAGTAGTGATCCACAAGATTCAGGGAGTGAAGCTGATCGTGGAAGCGCTGCCTGTGCCAAAGAAACAGGAAGAAGAAGGATTCCGGGTCGTTAAAGAAGAGGAAATGCAGGATATTCCGCCGAAGGAAGAAGAAATTCCTGAAATCTGGAGAGAGGAAGAAGAAACTTCTGAGGCCTCAGAAGAAGAAAAAGAACCGGTGGAAAATATCTGGGAAGAAGATGATGATAAGGATGAGATGGAAACACGAGACATCGAAGAAGACGAGAACGAGACAGATATAGAGGAAGACGAAACGGAAACAGAGGAAGAGGAGTCCGAAACAGCACTGGACGAAGAAGAAATCGAAGATATCCAGGGGGAACCGGAAGATTTCATAGAACAGATCGAAGATATCCAGGAGGAACCGGAAGATTTCATAGAACAGATCGAAGATATCCAGGAGGAACCGGAAGATTTCATAGAACAGCAGGAAGAAGAGAAGGAGGAGTAAGAGATGATTTTATTGATTATTTTCATTATACTGGCAGTTGTTATTATTTTATCGACAGTCCGGATCGTGCCTCAGGCCTACGCTTATGTGGTAGAGAGGCTGGGCGCTTATAAGGAAACGTGGTCCGTAGGACTTCATATTAAGATTCCGTTTTTTGATAAAGTAGCAAGAAAAGTGAATTTAAAAGAGCAGGTTGTTGATTTTCCGCCGCAGCCGGTTATTACCAAAGACAACGTTACCATGCAGATTGATACGGTAGTATACTTTCAGATTACAGATCCAAAGCTTTACAGCTATGGAGTGGAAAATCCGATCATGGCCATTGAGAACCTGACAGCCACAACACTGAGAAATGTAATCGGGGATCTGGAACTGGACGAGACACTGACTTCCAGGGAGACGATTAATACACAGATGAGAGCGACCCTGGATGAGGCAACCGATCCGTGGGGGATCAAAGTCAACAGGGTAGAGCTTAAGAACATCATTCCGCCGGCAGCTATTCAGGATGCCATGGAAAAACAGATGAAGGCAGAAAGAGAACGAAGAGAAGCCATCCTGATCGCGGAAGGAGAGAAGAAGTCAGCGATTCTGAGGGCAGAGGGACATAAAGAATCCGTTGTCCTGGAAGCGGAAGGTGAGAAAGAATCCGCAATTTTAAGAGCAGAAGCCAAGAAGGAAGCAACCATAAGAGAAGCGGAAGGACAGGCGGAAGCCATAAGAACAGTGCAGAAGGCCAACGCTCAGGGAATTGAGTTTATTAAGAGTGCAGGAGCGGACGATGCAGTGATCCAGCTCAAGAGTCTGGAAGCGTTTGCCAAGGCCGCAGACGGCAAGGCAACAAAGATTATCATTCCTTCTGAGATTCAAAGTCTGGCCGGAATGGTAAAATCTGTGACTGAAATTGGACAAAATGAAGAAATTAATGTATAATACATTACGATGCGTTAATAGAAGCTTAACGAAGATTTAAGAAAATAGGAGGAAGACACATGAGATTGAAAAAGTTATTGACATTGTCTCTGGCTGCGATTATGGGGCTGAGCCTTGTAGCATGTGGCGGAAATTCAGACGAAAGTAAGGGAGAAAAAACATATAAGATTGCTTCTGATACAACATTCGCACCGTTTGAATTCGAAAACAAAGATGGAAAGAGAGTAGGAATTGACTTGGAATTGCTGAAAGCAATTGCCGATGAAGAAGGTTTTAAGTATGAAATTGACGCTGTAGGATTTGATGCGGCAATGGCATCTGTGGAAAATGGACAGAGTGATGGAATGATCGCCGGAATGTCTATTACAGATGAAAGAAAAGAAAAATATGATTTTTCTGATTCTTATTATACATCAAAAGTATGTTTTGCAACAGAAAAGGGATCTGACATTGACAGTCTGGAAGATCTGAAAGGAAAAGATGTTGTAGCCAAAGTCGGAACTGTTGGAGCAAGCTATGCAGAAAAAATGGCAAAGAAATATGACTTCAGTGTGAAACAGGTAGAGAGTTCCGCAATGATGTACCAGGAAGTAACTTCAGGCAACGCAGTAGCATGTTTCGAAGATTACCCTGTTATGAACTACGAGATTAAAGAGAACGGACAGCCGCTGGAAGTTCCGTTTATTTCCGATGAAGGAAGCGAATATGGATTTGCCGTATTAAAAGGTGAAAACGGTGAATTGATCGATATGTTCAACAGTGGATTGAAGAAGATCAAGGAAAACGGCGAATATCAGAAAATTATTGATAAATACGCAAAAGAAAATTAGAACTGAGGTTAGGACATGAATTTTATAGAATTATTTTCATATTATGCACCAACCTTTAACGAAGCTCTGATTCTCACACTGCAGCTGACGATCGTATCTCTGATCTGTGCCAGCATTCTGGGAATTATATTTGGAATGTTCAGTATCGCTCACAATAAGGTGCTGAATGTGATTTCCAGTATTTATGTAGATATCATACGAGGAACGCCTTTGATCGTGCAGGTGTTCATCATGTATTATGGTGTAGGAGGAACGATCTTAAGACCGGTTTTCGGCATCAGCTGGAACGATCTGGGAGGAGTTTTCACCGCTGGATGTATTGCTCTCAGCTTAAATGCAGGTGCCTATATGGCAGAGATTGTACGAGGCGGTATTGAAGCGGTAGACAAAGGCCAGATGGAGGCTGCGAGAAGCCTTGGATTAACTTATGGAAAAGCCATGCGCAAGGTAATCCTTCCGCAGGCAATCCGCACGATGCTTCCGTCTATCATCAACCAGTTTATTATTTCATTAAAAGACACATCCCTGATTTCCGTTATCGGTATCCGGGAGCTGACAATGAACGCAAGGATGATTTCAGCCAATGAGTCAGCCGGAGTATTATACGTGTACGTGATTGCAGCGATCTATTATCTTGTAATCTGTACAATCCTTTCTAAGGTGGCTAAAGTTCTGGAAAGGAGAATGTCATATGGAAAATAAAGTAATCGTCAAAGGTTTGGTAAAGAATTTTGGAAATCTGGAAGTCTTAAAAGGCATGGACGTCGAAGTAAAAGACGGCGAGGTTGTATGTCTGATCGGGCCTTCCGGATCAGGAAAAAGTACTTTTTTAAGATGTCTGAACCGGCTGGAATCCATTACAGGCGGACAGGTTATCATCGATGGATATGATATTACAGATAAGAACACAGATATCAATAAAGTGCGTGAAAATATCGGAATGGTATTCCAGCACTTTAATCTGTTTCCACATAAGACCGTCATGGAAAACATTACAATGGCGCCTGTGGAATTAAAGAAGATGACACAGGAACAGGCAGAAGCAGTCGGAGAAAGCCTGCTGAAGGAAGTCGGACTGGCAGAGAAAGCCGATGTATATCCGGCACAGCTTTCCGGAGGACAGAAACAGCGTGTGGCGATCGCGAGAGCTCTTGCGATGCATCCGGATATTATGCTGTTTGATGAACCGACATCTGCTCTGGATCCGGAGATGGTCGGAGAAGTACTGAATGTTATGAAGACACTGGCAAAACAAGGAATGACCATGGTCGTTGTAACACATGAGATGGGATTTGCGAGGGAAGTCGCAGACCGTATCATCTTTATGGATGGAGGCTATATTGTAGAAGAAGGAACTCCGGAAGAAGTTCTCGGACATCCAAAAGAAGAAAGAACGATCAATTTCTTAAACCAGGTATTATAAGGAAGTACATCCCTGTAAAACATGCAAGATGGTTTTGCAGGGATATTTTTTATTCCATAGGAGATTTTACAGAAATCGTTTATGGAATAAGAAATATGAGACAGAGAGATGAATGCAGAATAGAAAAAGGAGGAGTATCATGAAGACGATTCTGTGTTATGGGGATTCCAATACTTATGGTTATGACCCGGCCACAGGTTTTCGCTATCCCTATGAGCAAAGATGGACAACGATCCTGCAGGAACGGCTGGGAAACAGCGTGCTGGTGATTCCAGAAGGACTGAACGGCAGAACCACCTGTTTTGAAGATGAGATACGGCCGGGAAGAAATGGATTTTCCTATCTGGAACCATGTCTGCACAGCCACGGTCCCATTGATCTTGTGGTGCTGATGCTCGGAACCAATGACCTGAAAATCCGGTTCCAGCTGACGCCGACGGATATCGGCAAGGCGGTGGACCGGCTGATTCGTACGATTTTATCGGTGACTCCCCAGAAACGCCTGGATGGAATGCCGGCAAAGATTCTTTTGATGTCGCCGCCGCATCTGGGAGAAAATTTGTGTGAAATTCCATCAGGAGAAGAGATGGGATTTGAGAGAGGCATAAAATACTCCAGAAGGCTGGCGCCTGTTTATGAGGAATGGGCCCGGTTTCATGGAATAGAATTTCTGGACGCGGCCAGGTATGCCAGGGCATCTGATCTTGACGCCTGTCATTTGTCAGCAGAAAGCCATCATTCCTTAGGGGAGGCAGTGGCTGCAAAATGTGCAGAAATCCTTGGAATACAGGCCTGGCAGGGTTGTCATTGAAGAATGGTTCATATATAATAGCAGATAAATAAGTAAAAAACCGGAGGAACAAAAGATGGATTTAAAAGGAAGAAACTTTCTGACGCTGAAAGATTTCACGCCGGATGAGATTGAATATTTACTGGAACTTGCGGCTAAATTAAAAGCAGACAAGAAGAAAGGAATTACAGGAAACAGTTTAAAAGGTAAAAATATCGCATTGATCTTTGAAAAACCAAGTACACGGACAAGATGTGCTTTTACCATCGGATGCATCGATGAGGGCGGTCATCCGGAATATCTTGGAAAAGATGATATTCAGCTGGGCCATAAGGAGTCAGTAGAAGATACGGCACGGGTTCTTGGAAGAATGTTTGACGGTATTGAATTCCGCGGCTTCAAGCATGAAAATGTGGAGAAGCTGGCTAAGTACAGCGGTGTGCCAGTGTGGAACGGTCTGACAGACGACTATCATCCAACACAGATCCTGGCAGATTTCCTGACATTAAAAGAACAGTTTGGAAAATTAAAAGGTCTTAACTTTGTATTTGCAGGAGATGGAAGAAATAACATGGGTAATTCCCTGATGATCGGATGTTCCAAGATGGGAGTTAACTTTACCTGTCTGGCGCCGAAGAGTCTCTGGCCGAAAGAAGAACTGATTGAACTGTGCAAAGGCTATGCAGAGGAATCCGGAGCCAAACTTACATTTACGGAAGATGTAGATGAAGGGGTGAAAGGTGCGGACTGTATTTACACAGATGTATGGGTTTCCATGGGAGAAGAAGAAAAATCTGCAGAACGTATGGCGATTTTAAGACCATATCAGGTAAACAAAGAGATGCTGGCGAAGACTGGAAAAGACAGCACCATTGTTATGCACTGCCTGCCGGCTGTCAAAGGAAATGAGATTACAGAAGATGTGTTTGAGGAAAATGCAGATGTTATTTTCGATGAAGCGGAGAACCGGATGCATACGATCAAAGCGGTCATGGTAGCCACATTAGGAGAACAGGCTTAAGATGATGAAAACCAGGATTCTAAAGGAATTAAAAGAGGCCGGGGATTATGTCTCCGGCCAGGAACTTTGCGAAAAACTTCAGGTATCCAGAACAGCAGTGTGGAAATATATGAATGCACTGAGAGAAGAAGGATATGGAATTGATTCTGTCACCAACAGAGGGTATAAGCTTTTAAGTATGCCGGACAGTGTCACGGCAGAAGAAATCGGAAGCAGTCTGCATACAAAATGGCTGGGACGAAATTTCAGATTTTATGAGACCCTGGATTCCACCAATCTGGAAATCCGGAGACTGGCGGAAGAAGGAGCTCCCCATGGAACGACGGTCGTTGCGGAGAAGCAGACCAGCGGAAAAGGCAGAAGAGGACGCAGCTGGCTGGGAGATGCAGGATGCGGAATCTGGATGAGTTTCCTGCTGCGGCCGCAGATTGCGGTAGAAAACAGTTCCATGCTGACGCTGATCGCCGCCCTGGCGGTGCAGAAAGCGGTCATGGAGGAGACAGGTCTCAGGTGCCAGATCAAATGGCCGAATGATATTATTGCAGAAGGCAGAAAAGTCTGCGGGATCCTGACAGAATTAAGCGCGCAGATGGATGAACTGAATTATGTCGTTGTAGGTCTGGGAATCAATGTAAACGTAAAGGAATTTCCGGAAGACTTAAAAGAGAAAGCGACTTCCATCCAGATAGAGACAGGCCGGAAGGTGCGAAGAGCCCCTTTGGCAGCCAGGGTGCTGGAGTATTTTGAACAGTACTATGAGCAGTTTCTTAAAACAGAAGATTTGTCTGCCTTTGCAGATGATTACAACCGTCTGCTGGTCCATATGAACCAGCGAATCCGTGTGGTCAGAGGCTCCAGGGAGGATTTTTATATTTCGAGGGGAATCGATCACAAAGGGGAGCTGATGGTGGAAGATGACGCCGGAAGGAAGACCACAGTGCTGTCCGGTGAAGTATCTGTGCGCGGAATTTTGGGATATGTTTAAAAAGGAAAATGACAAGGAGTTGTTATGTATCAGAAAAAGGTAACCCTGTGCGGTTCCAACGCATATCAGAAGAAATATTATCTGAATGAAGACTTTCAGGGACTTCCGGATCAGGTAAAAGATGAACTGAAAATTGCCTGTGTGCTGTACACGGAGGAAGTGGGAGGAATTCTCACGGTTGAATTTGATGAAGATGGGAAACTGTCATTTGTGACTCAGGCAGAAGAAAATGATTTTTTCTACGATGAGATCGGCGGAGCTCTGAAAATAAAGCAGATGCAGCAGGAAAAAAGGGATCTGTGGGAATCCCTGGAATTATATTACAAAGTATTCTTTTTAGGAGAAGAGGAAGAGGTATAGAAATATGTTATTAGCATTGGACGTTGGGAATACAAATATTACGATCGGTGTATTCCGCCGGAAAGAAATCATAGAGTCTTTCCGTATTACGACAAAGATCCAGAGAACATCGGATGAATACGGAATGATCATCTCAGACCTTTTACAGACCAAAGGGAAAGACTGTAAAGAAGTAAAGGCGGCTATTATCTGTTCGGTTGTTCCGAATATCATGCATTCGCTGGTCAATGGAATTGTGAAATATTTCAATATTAAACCGATCATTGTAGGACCTGGCGTTAAAACAGGCATCAATTTGAGCCGTATGAATCCAGGAGAAGTCGGAGCTGATAAAATCGTCAATCTGGTAGCCGGATATGAATTATTTGGAGGACCGGCACTGGTCATTGATTATGGAACGGCGACAACATATGATGTCGTAACCGATGACGGGACATTTCTTGCAGGCGTGATCGTACCGGGAATCCGTACATCTGCCAACGCTCTGGTTCAGGGAGCGGCAAGACTGCCGGAGATTGAGATTGTAAAGCCGGATACGATTCTTGCCACAAGAACCGTAAGCTGTATGCAGGCGGGCCTGTTCTACAGTGTGGTCGGTGAGACAAAACACATTATCGCGCAGATGAAAGAACAGACAGGTTTTGAAAATCTTAAAGTCATTGCAACCGGAGGTCTGGGCAAAATGATCGCCAAAGAAGTAGAAGAGATCGACTACTATGATGGAATGCTGACATTGAAGGGATTAGAGTTAATATATGAAAAACAATAACAGATTAAAACCGCTCCAGATTGGAAATGTGGTAATCGATCATCCATTTACCCTGGCGCCGATGGCCGGAGTTACAGACCTGCCGTACAGACTTCTGTGCAAAGAACAGGGAGCAGGGCTTATGTGCACGGAAATGGTCAGCGCCAAAGGTCTGTATTACGGCAACCGCAAATCCGAACCGCTGATGGCGACAGATCCAAAAGAACAGCCGGCGGCTCTTCAGATTTTCGGATCCGATCCGGATATCATGGGAGAGATGGCGGCAAAAGTAGATAATGGCAAATTCCAGATGATCGATATCAATATGGGATGTCCGGTTCCAAAGATCGTAAATAATGGTGACGGTTCCGCGCTGATGAAGCAGCCGGAACTGGCAGGGAAGGTCATAAAAGCAGTGGCGTCTGCGGTCAAAGTGCCGGTAACAGTAAAAATCCGTAAAGGATTCGATGATGATCATATCAATGCGGTGGAAATGGCACAGATTGCGGAAGAAAACGGCGCAAAAGCTATTGCGGTTCACGGAAGGACCAGGGAGCAGTATTATTCCGGAAAGGCAGACTGGAGCATTATCCGCAGAGTAAAAGATGCGGTATCCATCCCGGTCATCGGAAACGGTGATATCACCTGCCCGGAAGATGCCCTGCATATGTATGAGGAAACTGGCTGCGACGGCTTTATGATCGGCAGAAGAGCCAAGGGAAATCCCTGGATTTTCAAAGAAATGATTCATTATTTTGAAACCGGAGAAACACTTCCAAGGCCGTCTCTGGAAGAAGTCGTGGCTATGATGCTGCGTCACGGCCGCATGATGATTGACTTCAAAGGAGAGTACATCGGCGTAAGAGAAATGCGCAAACATGTTTCATGGTATACCTTCGGGTTCCCTGGAGCAGCGAAGCTGAGAGATAAAGTAAATCACACGGAGACCTATCAGGATCTGGAAGAACTTCTGACAAATTATCTGGAATCCAGCCGAAGATAGGCGGATACGTGAAATAGCGAGAATATCAATTGACAAACGAAAGTTATGTAAGCTATAATTAATCAGTTAACATTTAGAACGAAAGGAAGAGTGTTATGGCAGAGGCAAAGAAGAATATTTTAACACCGGCTGGTTTAAAAGCATTAGAGGATGAATTACAGGAATTAAAAGTCGTAAGACGTAAAGAGATTGCACAGAAAATCAAAGAAGCGAGAGAACAGGGAGACTTATCAGAGAACGCAGAATACGATGCAGCAAAAGACGAACAGCGAGATATGGAGGCCCGTATCGAAGAGATTGAACAGATCTTAAAGAACGCTGTTGTAATCGATGAGAAATTTGAAAAAGGTGTAATCAGCCTTGGATGTTTGGTGACTCTGGAAGATATTTCTCTTGGAAGAGAAGTAACATATCATATTGTAGGTTCTACAGAGGCAGACATTCTTCAGAATAAGATTTCCAATGAGGCGCCGATTGGAAAAGCGCTTCTCGGAAAGAAAATCGGGGATGTCGTTCAGGTTGAAGGCGTTGATCAGGTCAATGAATTCAGAGTCATTGATGTACAGAGAAAGTAAGAGGAAGTTGGAAAAGTGGCACAGCAGAATAAAGATACAAACGAATTAATCAAAGTAAGAAGGCAGAAGCTTTCGGACCTGCAGGAAGCAGGGAAGAATCCCTTTGAGATCACAAAATATGATGTGACCCATCATTCTGTGGAAATCAAAGACAACTATGACGAGCTGGAAGGAAAAGAAGTATCCGTAGCAGGACGTTTAATGTTCAAACGCGTGATGGGAAAAGCTTCCTTCTGCAACGTACAGGATCTTCAGGGAAGTATCCAGGCATACGTTGCAAGAGATGAAATCGGCGTGGAAGAATACAAAGATTTCAAGAAAATGGATATCGGAGATATCGTGGGAATCAAGGGAACTGTCTTTACAACAAAGACAGGAGAAAAATCTATCCATGCGACAGAAGTTCTCTTATTATCCAAGAGCCTTCGTCCGCTTCCTGAGAAGTTCCATGGCCTGACCGATACCGACACAAGATATCGTCAGAGATATGTGGATCTGATCATGAACGCGGAATCCAAAGAAGTATTTATCAAGCGTTCCAGGATCATCAAGGAAATCCGCAAATTCCTGGATGGACGCGGATTTATGGAAGTAGAAACCCCAATGCTGGTGTCCAATGCAGGAGGAGCTGCGGCAAGGCCGTTTGAAACTCACTACAATGCGCTGAATGAAGATGTAAAACTCCGCATCTCTCTGGAACTTTATCTGAAGAGACTGATCGTCGGAGGACTGGAGAAAGTCTATGAAATCGGACGTGTGTTCCGTAACGAAGGCGTAGATACAAGACACAATCCGGAATTTACTCTGATGGAATTATATCAGGCATACACAGACTATGAAGGAATGATGGAGCTGACAGAAAGCATGTTCCGTTATCTGGCAGAGACTGTCTGCGGCAGTGCCGTTATCAGCTACAATGGAACAGAAATTGATCTCAGCAAACCATTCGAGCGTATTACAATGAATGACGCCATCAAAAAATACACAGGCGTTGATTTTGATACCGTAGAGACAGATGAAGAGGCAAAAGCGCTGGCAGATCAGCATAATGTTGAATATGAAGAACGTCATACCAAAGGTGATATCATCAACCTGTTCTTCGAAGAATTCTGTGAAAAAGAACTGATTCAGCCTACCTTTGTTATGGATCATCCGCTGGCAATTTCTCCATTGACGAAGAAGAAACCGTCAGATCCGGATAAAGTAGAGCGTTTTGAATTATTTATCAATACATGGGAAATGTGCAATGCATACTCTGAGTTAAATGACCCGATCGATCAGAGAGAGCGTTTTGCACAGCAGGATGCCAATGCGGCAGCGGGAGATGAGGAAGCAGAGCATACAGATGAAGATTTCTTAAATGCACTGGAAATCGGAATGCCTCCGACAGGAGGTATCGGCTATGGAATTGACCGTCTGGTTATGCTGCTGACAGATTCTCAGGCCATCAGAGATGTGTTATTATTCCCGACAATGAAATCTCTGGATGCCAAAAAGAGCACCAACAAAACAGCAGCCCAGCCTGCAGCGCCGGCTGAGAAGATTGACTTCTCCAAAGTGAAGATTGAACCGCTCTTTGAAGAGATGGTAGATTTTGATACCTTCAGCAAATCTGACTTCAGAGCAGTGAAAGTAAAAGAATGTGAAGCAGTTCCAAAGAGCAAAAAGCTTTTGAAATTTGTTCTGGATGACGGAACAGGAACAGATCGTGTGATCTTAAGCGGAATCCATGATTATTATGAGCCGGAAGAACTGGTTGGAAAGACATGCATCGCCATTGTAAATCTGCCTCCGCGCAAGATGATGGGAATTGATTCCTGCGGAATGCTGATCTCAGCAGTATATGAAAATGACGGAGAAGAAGGACTGAACCTTCTGATGGTAGATGACAGAATCCCGGCAGGAGCAAAGCTGTACTAAAAAATGAATAAGAAAACATAAGCTAACAGAAGGATACCTTTCGAGAAATACGGAAGGTATCTTTTTTGTTGTTAAAATTCATATTAAATTAATGGTGAAATAGTAATAATTTATATTATAATATAAGAGAGAATGGAGGGAAAATGGAGGATGGCTGAAATTCGAGAGTGTGCAGATGATGAATTAAAGAAAAAATCAGATCAATTGTTCAAGGATCTTGGTATTGATATGTTAATGAAGAAACTGGAGCAATCCAGGAAATCTGCTTTACAAGGTAATTATAGAACTTCGGAGGATGTGATTGCTGATATGAGGAGAAAGTTTGAAATATAGAGTCGTAGTAACAGAAGATGCAGAAGAAGATTTAAATCGATATATCCAATATCTGCTTATAGTGGAAAAATGATCAGACAGCGACAAATGTTTTGGATGATTTTGGAGAGACAATTCGAAGCCTAGAAAATGTTGCAGGAAGTCTGAAATTATGTGATAATCTTCGATTAAAAAAATTGGGATATCGAAGGATTAATTTTCATTCACACAGGTATTTTATAATGTATCGGATTGTTGAAGATGTTGTGTTTGTAGATAATATTTTTCACGAATTGCAGGATTATGAAAAGCGGATGATCTAATACAGCGGTATGTTTCATAATCCTTGACTAAATTTTATTACAATACAAAAAGGGATGGCTGCTATTTGCCATCTTTTTTTGTATTTATCTATAATTTGTTTTGTTATAAAAAATAAATGATAGTTTAAAATCATAATGTATAAATTCTACCAATATTCGACGATATGTTTCTTCCATTCCGGCATTAATATTGATATGATGTAATCGGGAGGTGGTTGTATGAATGATTATTCTTTTGGAAATTACATGTATGAAAAGCGAAAAGAAACCGGGGAATCCCAAAATGAACTGGGACGTAAACTGGGCGTAACAGGAAAGGCAGTTTCTAAATGGGAAAACGGCGCGGCAAAGCCAAAGACGGAGATTCTGAGGAAACTTGCAGCCCTCTGGAATGTTTCGATTGAGGAACTGCTGAGGATTCGGGAAGGTGAAAAGAAAAAGAGCATTTCAAAGATTGTAATCACGGGAGGTCCCTGCGCCGGCAAAACAACGGGCATGAGCTGGATTCAGAATGCCTTTACAGAAAGAGGCTATACGGTACTTTTCATTCCGGAAATAGCAACGGAATTGATCTCAGGCGGGGTGGCGCCATGGACCTGTGGGTCCAACGGCGAGTACCAGAAATGCCAGTTAAAGCTGCAGATGGAGAAAGAAAAGGTATTTGAATATGCCGCCAGGACAATGGATTCTGAAAAGATATTGATTGTCTGTGACCGGGGTGCGCTGGATAATAAGGCTTATATGACGGACGCCGAGTTTGCCGTGGCAGCAAATTATGTCGGGGCAAATGAGGTAGAATTAAGAGACGGATATGATGCGGTATTTCACCTTGTGACAGCAGCAAAAGGAGCTCAGAAATTCTATACAACCGCTAACAATACAGCCCGCACGGAGACACCGGAGGAGGCGGCAGCCCTTGATGATAAGCTGATTGCGGCCTGGACCGGGCATCCGCATCTGAGAATCATTGATAACGCAGAGGGGTTTGAGGAGAAAATGAAATGTCTCATCAAGGAAATCGCATTGTTTTTAGGGGAGCCGGAGCCATATGAGATTGAAAGAAAATATTTGATCGAATATCCGGAAATCAGTGCTCTTGAGGCACTTCCGAATTGTGAGAAGGTAGAAATCATACAGACATATCTGCAGGCGGATCATGATGATGAAGTGCGGATCCGGCAGAGGGGAAGCAGAGGAAATTATATTTATTTTGAAACCCGCAAGAAGACCATCAGCGGATTAAAAAGGATCGAGATAGAACGAAGACTGACAAAGGATGAATATCTGGAAAGATTGATGGACGCAGACCCGACAAGAATGCCTATACGGAAAGACAGATATTGTCTGGCGGATGGAAATCAGTATTTTGAAATTGATATTTATCCGTTCTGGAATGACCAGGCAATTCTGGAAATCGAATTATCGGATCCGGAGGAAGAGATCCGATTTCCGAAGATGCTAAAGGTAATTCGGGAAGTAACAGAGGACGAAGCATACAAGAATGCTTCACTGGCAAAGCTGTAAAATCGCCGGGAGACAGGGGGAATAAAAAATGAATCGAAAAATAGGATGGGAAAGTTATGAATTTGACGAAATAGAATTGGTATATGAAAAGGCGGAGGAGAATGAGTCCATTGGCCGTCTGCTGGAACAGCTGGAAATACAGGCGCTCGCAGAAGCAAAAGCCAATTGCGGATTGCTGATGACGGACGCCGGCGGAAGGATTTCACCGGAACAATTTGATAATCTGGAGGAAGAAGACAAGGAAACAGTGATAAAGGTATTATCCGGTCTGGGTCTGGGATCGGTCGAGCAGGATCTTCAAAAGGGGATATTTCATGTCTGGTTTACAAATAAGATCCAGACGGTAATGGCCTGCACTATGTTTGCTTTGCTGAATTACCTGGAAAAGCTGGACGGAGCAGTCAATGTCCGGCATCTCGAATGGACCCTGGAACTGCAGGTGCCGCCGGGCGGCAGGAAAGGACTGGTCCAGTGGGAAATGCTGATCATGCAGTTATATCCGTGGATTACAGTGGAGGAAACAGCAGCGGGACAAATAGAAAGAAAATTCGCGGCGGATAAAGATACTTCACAGAAAGAAAATGGAAAAGGAAATTCGTCTTTCTGGGAACGATGCAGGAAGATGATAATGGGCATAAAACGTAAGAAATAGAACAATCAGTATGTGTAAGAGAAGATGTGCACTTCTATTTCTTGCTATCCGTCATATAATAAGGTATCCTGTAATCAGACGGGGAGAAATTCCTCGTGGGGACTCGAAGGAGTCTTGAGAAAGAGTTCAGGCAAAAGAGGAGGTTGCTGCTATGAAGATTCAAAACTTACAGAATGAAAACAGAAAATTCATCAAATCCATTGATAATTTCCATGTCCTGGAATATACACAGGATGCCAGCGTTTCACCGTTCAATGCGCTGAATGAATATTTTATGAGCAAGATGAATGTAAGAAGACGGCAGGTTGTCATTGATATTGATAAGAATCACTCCGCAGTCATTCAGGCAGGAGCTATGCAGTGGATGGGCGGCGCGGTAAAAGCAACATCCGGAGTCAAAGGAATCGGAGATTTGTTCGGCAAGGCACTGAAAGGAGCGGTGACCAAGGAAACCGCGGTAAAACCGGAATATGTCGGTGAGGGATGTCTTGTTCTGGAACCTACATACAAATATATTATCCTGGAAGACGTAGAAGAATGGGGCCCTGCGGGAATGACGATCGAAGATGGCATGTTTCTTGCCTGTGATGCCAATGTAAAACAAAACGTTGTGACAAGGAAAAATATTTCATCTACGGTGTTAGGCGGAGAAGGATTCTTTAATCTCAGCCTTCAGGGTCATGGTGCAGTTGCACTGGAATCAAATGTTCCGGAAGAGGAGCTGATTGAGATTATTCTGGAAAATGATGAACTGAAAATCGATGGAAACCTGGCAGTATGCTGGTCTTCTAATCTTGATTTTACGGTAGAAAGAAGCACAAAATCGCTGGTTGGGTCAGCTGTCAGCGGAGAGGGACTTGTCAATGTCTACCGGGGAACAGGTAAAGTTCTGATGTGTCCGGTTGCGCCTACAGGCTCTCTGTTTGAAGCCACCAATACATTGAGCGCAAAAGCAGCGGCAAAAGACAGCAATACATTTGGGAAATAGACCAGGAGTTAATGCAGCGACAGCCATCGGTCAAGATAGCTTACAAAACAGCTGGCGTCTGAGGATGGAATCATATCTTTCTTTGTCACGAGATAGACTTCTTTCTGACAGTTGGGATCGTCGAATTCCCGGATAACGGTACTGGAAGAATGTATTCTTTCGGCAAGAAAGGACAGAGAAACTCCAATGCCGGCGTTTGTTTCCGCAACCTGGTGAATCAGGGATTCTGAGGTGGTTTCAAGAAGGATATTCGGATTGACGCCTTCTTTCAGAAACCGGCTGATATTGCTTGGGAAGACAGAATAAGAGCGTCCTTTTAATGCCAGAGGAATACCATCCAGATCAGAATATGGAATCTTCTTTTTAACGGCAAGAGGATGTTTTCGGTTGATAATCAGACAGTGTTTCCAGGAAAAACAGAATTTGGCATTAAATTTTGTGTAATCAATGGGAGCCGGCATAAATGCGATTTCAACCTGGTTATTTGCAAGCATTTCGCTGATGTGGGTCTCTGGCAGCTCAATCAGGTTCAGTTTAATATTGGGAAATTGCAGATAAAAGTTTTTTACGAAATTGTATCCGAGATAATCCAGTACGCCGTAAGTTGCGGCCACAGTAAGAACCGTACTGCTGTTGGATTCGGCAACGGAGAAATCTGATGTAATATTGTCAAATTCATTGATAATGACATGAGCGCGTTCGGCCAGTTTGTCAGCGGAATGGGTTGGAATCAGACCGGAACTGGTTCGCGTAAACAAAGTTGTATTTATTTCAGCTTCCAGTTTTTTGATGGATTTGCTGAGTGCCTGGGAAGAGATAAACAGTTTTTCGGCAGAGTTTTTTATACTGTGCGTTTCATAAACCGATAAAAAATATTCCAGTTCTTTTGTTGTCATATGCAGTCATCCTTTCTGATTAAATTATAGTGAAAATAAGCGCCAGAATCAATAAAAAGGTTGATAAGGGTCAACCAGATTCTGATTGATTTGGAAAATGATTCCGACTATAATCAGGAACATAGAAACGAAACGACAAAGGCGTCATTCTTTGCAGGAATGGCGCCTTATTTTTTTATGTACAGGAGGCGTATCATGACAGATTATCCAAAATTCAAGGCAGCAGCAGTTCAGGCAGCGCCTGTATTTCTCGACGCAGAAGCAACAGCAGACAAAGCATGTAAATTGATAGAAAAAGCAGCATCCGGCGGGGCGAAACTGATTGGTTTCCCGGAAGGATTTATTTCCGGATATCCGTGGTGGGTATGGCTGACGGATCCGATCACAGGATCACCGCTGCAGCAGAAACTAATGGAAAATGCGGTGGAAATTCCGGGGCCCGTCGTAAAGAAGCTGAGTGAAGCTGCGAGAAAAAATAATATCTACGTATGTATTTCCGTATCAGAAAAGGAAGGGGGTTCCCTTTATCTCACACAGTTATGGTTCAATCCTCTGGGAGATCTTATGGGAAAACACCGGAAAATGAAGCCTTCCGGAGGGGAACGGCTCATATGGGGCGATGGTGAGGCCAGCATGATGCCGGTATTTGATACAGAAATCGGACGGCTTGGCGGGCTTCAGTGCTGGGAACACTGGATTCCTCTGAACATTCAGGCAATGAACGCCAAAAATGAGCAGGTGCATGTGGCGTCCTGGCCGTGTTTTGTTCCCGACGACGAAGCGCTGACATCAGAGGCGCCAAATGAAGTATCCGCAAGATTCTATGCACTGGCGACACAGTCTTACGTCATCAGCAGTACACAGATTCACACGCAGGAAATCTATGAAAAAATGGGCAGACTGCCGGCGTATGAAGGATTCGTTGAATATGGCGGCGGAGATGCCTGCATTATCGGGCCAAATGGGAAGATTCTGACAGAGAAGCTTCCGAAGAATGCCGAGGGACTGGCATATGCGGATATAGACCTGGAAAAGATTGTAGACTGTAAATATCAGATTGATCCGGCGGGACATTATTCCAATAAGACGCTCCGGATGCTGGTGGATCAGGATCCGCAGCCGGTGGTGAATTTTGCTGGAGAAGAGAAAGAATGCTCTGTGAAATATGAAGAATTGCAGGAAGAGAAATAAAATCATATGGAATTGTATTTGAATCAGGGGCTGCCGTGTAAACGGCAGCTTTTTTTAAAAATAGAATTGAAAAATTTAAAATTTGATGTTAAAATTAAAATGAAAGGAGGGGAATTTGAAATGTTAACAGAAGAATTAGAAGAATTGTTAAAAGAAATTCAAAAATACCAGTGTGAAACTCAAAATTTGGAATTAAAAAGTGCCAATAGAGGATGTCCGAAAAGGTTATTTGATACGTTATCCAGTTTTTCCAATCAGGATGAAGGAGGAATTATCGTTTTTGGAATCGATGAAGAAAATGGTTTTGAGGAAGCAGGTGTGTATGATGCACAGGATTTGCAAAAAAGGATCAATGCCCAGTGCCTGCAGATGGAGCCGGTTGTCCGGCCGCTGCTGACTGTGCTGGAAAAGAATGGAAAGAGTTTTGTTTCTGCGGAAATTCCGGGAATAGATCTGGCAGAGCGGCCGTGTTATTACAAAGGAACCGGAAGGATAAAGGGGTCTTATATTCGGATTGGTGATAGTGATGAACCTATGACAGAATATGAAATATACAGCTATGAGGCATTCCGTAAGAAGTATCAGGATGATATCCGGGAAATACCAAGAGCGACTTTTTCAGCAATGAATCTAAATAGCCTGGAAGAATATGTAAAAAAATTGAAGATGGGGAAACCAAATTTATCAAATATTCCGGAAGAAGATCTGTATGAGTTAATGAGCATTACCAGAAATCGCATTCCGACATTAGCTTCTGTTTTATTATTTAGTTTGTATCCTCAGGCTTATTTCCCTCAGCTTTGTATCCATGCAGTTGTTGTTCCGGGAAAAGAGATTGGCGGAATTGGAGATATGGGAGAAAGGTTTTTAGATAATAAAAGAATCGAAGGGGATATTATGACAATGCTGGATGAAACAATGCAGTTTGTCAAAAAAAATATGAGGACAAAAACAATCATTGATGAGACGACAGGCAGGCGGGTGGATCAGACAGATTATCCTGTGATTGCTGTCAGAGAAGCAGTATTAAATGCGCTGGTCCATAGAGATTACAGCATTCATACAGAAGGAATGCCAATCCAGGTGATCATGTATGAAGACCGGATGGAGATCCGTAATCCGGGAGGAATCTATGGAAGGATGCAGCTGAATCAATTAGGTATGGTCCAGCCGGACACAAGGAATCCGGTTCTCGTTACAGCACTGGAAGTTTTAGGAGTAACAGAAAATCGATATTCAGGGATACCGACAATGCGGAGAACCATGAAAGAATATCAGCTCCCGGCTCCGGAATTTGCGGAGGAGAGAGGAACTTTTGTTGTTCGTTTGTATAAACATAAAAATAAATATGAGGATACATTATTGCGGGATATGGATGAGACAAAAAATCTGCTGATTTTTTGTAAAACGCCGCGGACACGAAAAGAAATAGCAGGTTTTCTGGGTCTGACATCTACCACGTATGCGATTCAGAAGTATGTAAATCCGTTGATTGAAAGAGGATTGATTCATTTAAGTATTCCGGAAAAACCAAGCAGTTCCAGACAATTATATTATACTTAAATTGATGCCGGCTTTTGAGAAGATATATTCCCAAAAGCCGGCATATCATTTTTTATTCTCTAAAGAATAATTTCATATCGTCTTCAACGGTTCCGATCCCCGCAATTCCAAAGTTTTCCGTCAGAACAGAGGCAACGTTTGGTGACAGGAAAGCAGGAAGTGTCGGACCCAGATGGATGTTTTTCACGCCCAGCGACAGGAGAGCCAGAAGAACGATCACAGCTTTCTGTTCATACCATGCGATATTGTAAATAATCGGCAGCTGGTTGATATCGTCAAGTCCGAATACTTCTTTTAATTTCAGTGCAATAACGGCAAGAGAGTAAGAGTCATTGCACTGTCCCGCATCCAGCACGCGGGGAATTCCATTGATATCGCCCAGATTCAGTTTGTTGTACTTATATTTGGCGCATCCGGCAGTCAGGATGACAGCATCCTTTGGAAGGGCTTTGGCAAAGTCTGTGTAATAATTTCTTGATGCAGTGCGGCCGTCACAGCCTGCCATGACAACAAACTTTTTAATTGCGCCGGAAGTCACTGCTTCTACAATCTGATCCGCAAGAGCCAGAACCTGAGCGTGGGCAAATCCGCCTGTGATCTCGCCTTCCTCGATGGATTTCGGAGGCTGGCAAAGTTTTGCATGTTCAATGATGGCGGAGAAATCTTTGGTCTCGCCGACACCGCCCGGAATATGCGTACATCCCGGATAACCGGAAGCGCCTGTAGTATACAGCCGGTCTTTGTAGCTGTCTTTTGGCGGAACGATGCAGTTTGTGGTCATAAGAATCGGACCATGGAAACTTTCAAATTCTTCTTTCTGCTTCCACCATGCATTTCCATAATTGCCGACAAAGTGGGAATACTTTTTAAAGGCAGGATAGTAGTGAGCCGGAAGCATTTCGGAGTGAGTGTAGACGTCTACACCGGTATCTTTTGTCTGTTCCAGAAGCATTTCCAGATCTCTGAGATCATGACCGGATACGAGAATTCCAGGACGGTTTCCTGCGCTGATCTTTACTTTTGTAATTTCCGGATTTCCATAGGCCTGTGTATTGGCTTCATCAAGAAGAGCCATAACCTGAACGCCGTATTCTCCGGTTTTCAGAGCAAGCGCCGTCAGATCATCTGCAGAAAGACTATCATTCAGGACATCAGCCAGAGTGTGTTCCAGAAATGCATTGATTTCCGGATTCTCTTTTCCAAGGGCAGCAGCGTGTTTTGCGTAGGCTGCCAGACCTTTCAGACCATATGTGATCAGTTCTCTGAGGCTTCGGATATCTTCATTTTCTGTGGAAAGAACGCCGACGGAAGAAGCCTTTTCTTCAAAGGTTTCCTCTTTTCCATTCCAGAAAGCTGCTTCCGGAAGAGAATCTTGATTCTTTACAGAGGAAAGCAGTTCTTCTTTCCTATCCAGTGTCTCATGGATGCGGGAAATGATCGCTTCCTTGTCAAAATTAGCATTTGTGATCGTCGTAAACAGATTGGTCAGAATCATCCGGCTGGTTTCTGCAGGGACAGAGGAGTTCTCCTCGCGAAGCTGTGTGGCAGCAGCGGAAAGTCCTTTGGTCACATATATTAATAAATCCTGCATGGCTGCAACATCCGGCTGTTTCCCGCAGACACCGGATACGGTACATCCTTTGCATCCTGCGGTTTCCTGACATTGGTAGCAGAACATGTTTGCTGTATGTTTCATAAATCATACCCTCCTTGATTTGTGCTTGTTTCATGTTGTGGCAAGAGTATAATATAATTGTTAATAACGGTATGTTGTAAAAACAACAAAAGGGGAAAATTATGAAAGAAATTAGATTATCGGATACAAAGTTGTTTCAGGGAATTTCTGAGCCGGAGATTCATTTGATGCTGGACTGTCTGCGGACTGAAGAAAAGAAATACAAAAAAGGTGAAATGATTCTGCGTATGGGAGATATAGTATCGTCTCTGGGAATGGTCATATCAGGCAGCGTTTTGATTGAAAATGATGATATATGGGGAAATCGAAGTATTTTAGATCAGATTGGTCCGGGACAGATTTTTGCGGAAACTTATGCATGCGTGACAGGAGAAAAACTGATGGTAAATGTAGCGGCGGCAACCGATGTAAAAGTGCTGTTTTTTCATATTGAACGTGTCATTGAAACATGCCCTCAGTCCTGTCAGTTTCATGGAAGGCTGATAAAAAATCTCCTTGCGATTTCAGCCCAGAAAAATCTGAGTCTGTCACGAAGGATTTTTCATACATCACCGAAAACAATCCGTGCGAAATTATTGTCTTATCTGTCAGACCAGGCGCTGATCTATGGGAAAAATGAGTTTGACATTGTATTCAACCGGCAGCAGCTGGCAGATTATCTTGGAGTAGACCGTTCTGCCATGTCCAGCGAATTAAGCAGAATGCAGAAAGACGGGTTGATAAAAGTAAAGAGAAATCATTTTGAACTGCTGGAAAATGGAATGGAGTTTATGGGATAAGGAGAGGTATCGTGGAGGAATCATTGATTTATGAAATACTGTCAGTGGTGGCTGAAATACCCGAAGGAAAAGTTGCCACCTATGGACAGATTGCCAGGCTGATCGGAAGAGATAAAAACGCCAGGCTTATAGGAAAAGTGCTTGGAATGGCAGAGAAATATGGGGAATATCCGTGTCACAGAGTTGTAAACCATGCCGGAAGACTGGTCCCGGGCTGGCCGGACCAGGGGGTTTTGCTTCAGCAGGAAGGAGTGGAATTAAAGGACAGCCGGCATGTGGATCTGAAACAATATCAATGGGATGGATGTTGAATTCAGATCTGGAAATCGAAAATATGTTCGATAAAATATTGTAATATGTTATTTTGAGAAGTATAATAAAGAATAATAGGAGGAAGCATATGTTTTATTCAACAGAACTGATCACACCGCTGGGGACAGTGACTCTTGCCAGCGATGGTGATGCTTTATGCGGTCTCTGGTTTCACGGACAGAAATATTTTGCGGCGTCCATCTCAGGAGCGATGCATCAAAAAGACGGCCTGGAGATTTTCAGGGAAACAAAAAACTGGCTGGAACGTTATTTTACAGGGAAACGGCCGAAGATCAGAGAACTACCGCTGCGTCCGATTGGATCGGAATTCAGACAGAACGTTTGGAAGATTTTGTGTGAGATTCCGTATGGGGAAGTGACAACATATGGGGAGATTGCGCAGAGAATCGCCGATGAATGGGGACTGGAGAGCATGTCAGCTCAGGCAGTCGGCGGAGCCGTAGGCCATAATCCAATTTCTATCATCATACCATGTCACCGGGTAGTCGGATCTGATGGAAATCTGACAGGCTATGCCGGAGGAATTGAGAAGAAGAGAAAACTTCTGGAACATGAAGGGGCTGTGTTGTAATCTTAACGAAAGGAAAAAAGAGAATGGACTGGAAAGATGGAAAGATAAGATGCCGGTGGGCGAATCCAAAGAATGAGACATATGTAAGGTATCATGATGAAGAGTGGGGCGTGCCTTCCTATGATGATCATCATCTGTTCGAGATGCTGGTGCTGGAATCTTTTCAGGCTGGTTTGTCCTGGGAATGTGTGCTTAATAAGCGTGAGGCGTTTCGAGAAGCTTTTGACAACTTTGATCTGGAAAAAGTCTGCGCCTATACCCAGGAGGATGAAGCAAGACTGAAAGAAGATCCAGGAATCATCCGCAACCGCCTGAAGATCCGGGCGGCCGTCAATAACGCCAGGATTTTTCGGGAAATACAAAAGGAATATCAGAGCTTTTCCAATTATATCTGGCACTGGACAGACGGCCAGGTCATTTATGAACAGGGAAAGACCAGCTCAGAGCTTTCAGACCGGGTATCAGAAGATCTGAAGAAACGGGGAATGAAGTTTGTGGGAACGACGATCCTTTATTCTTATATGCAGGCCGTTGGCATTATTTATTCTCATGACGATGCGTGCTTTTTAGCACATTGAAATAGAAGAGCAGTATAAAACGCGCAAAATGAAAAAAGGATACAAAACATCTTTTGCTGGTTTTCATTTAAAGTTAAAATAGAAGTAACAGTTACATAAGAACAGGTAAGGAGGTATGGCAGTGAATTATTCAGAAGATGCGAATAAGCAGTATCATATCCAGGTAGGAAAAGGTGACGTGGGCAGATATGTGATCCTTCCTGGGGATCCGAAACGATGCAAAAAGATTGCCCGGTATTTTGATGATGCCAGGCTGATCGCTGACAGCAGAGAATACACGACTTACACAGGTTATCTGGACGGAGTCAAAGTCAGTGTAACATCCACAGGAATTGGAGGACCGTCAGCATCGATTGCCATGGAAGAACTTGTTATGTCAGGAGCAGATACCTTTATCAGGATTGGCACCTGCGGCGGTATGCAGCTGAACGTAAAAAGCGGAGATGTAGTAATAGCCAGCGGAGCCATCCGTATGGAAGGAACCAGCCGGGAATATGCGCCGATTGAATTTCCGGCAGTAGCAGATATCCGGGTTACCAATGCCCTGATGCAGGCAGCGGATGAACTGGAACAGAAATATCATATTGGCGTGGTGCAGAGTAAAGACTCTTTTTATGGACAGCATTCGCCGGAGACAAAACCGGTCAGCTATGAACTTCTCAATAAATGGGAAGCATGGAAGAGGCTGGGGTGTCTTGCCTCCGAGATGGAATCCGCGGCCTTGTTTGTTGTCGCAAGCCACTTAAAAGTAAGGGCAGGTGCATGCTTTCTTGTAATGGCGAATCAGGAGAGAGAAAAGGAAGGCCTGGACAATCCTGTGGTTCATGATACGGATATGGCAGTTCAGACAGCAGTAAAAGCCATCCGCAGGCTGATCAGACAGGATCAGGAAGCAGAAGAATAGGAGGGTTGGTATGGAAGAAGCAGTGATTCGGAAACTGATCAAAACGGCAGTCAGACAGCTTTCTTATTCTTACGCACCTTATTCCCATTTTAAGGTTGGGGCGGCGCTCCTGGCAGAGAACGGAACAATTTATACAGGATGCAATATTGAAAATGCCGCGTATACTCCAACCAATTGCGCAGAGCGGACCGCTTTTTTTAAAGCGGTCAGTGAAGGGGTCAGAACGTTCAAAGCCATCTGTATTGCCGGGGGTATGAATGGAGAATTAACAGACTATACTGCTCCGTGCGGCGTATGCCGTCAGGTAATGATGGAATTCTGCTCACCGGAAGAGTTTGAGATCATTCTTGCAAAGGGAGAGGATGATTATAAGATGTATAAACTGAAAGATCTGATGCCTCTTGGATTTGGACCAGGTAATTTACGGGAGGGAAGACATGAAGAAGTGTAAAAGGATATTTGTTATCGTGATAGATTCTCTTGGAATCGGAGAAATGCCGGACGCGGAAAGGTTTGGAGATGCGGGAACCAATACTTTAGGACATATTTCAGAGTCTGTAGATTCTTTTGAAATCCCGAATCTGCAAAAACTTGGAATGGCGAATCTGACGCCGTTAAAACAGGTGAAGCCTCTGAAGGAGCCAATCGGATACCGGGGGATTCTGCGGGAAAAGAGCAATGGAAAAGATACAATGACCGGACACTGGGAGATGATGGGCGTTGAGACAAAGAAACCATTTAAGACTTTTACAGAACACGGATTTCCCAAAGAGCTGATCGATGAGCTGGAAAAACGAACCGGTCATAAAGTCATTGGAAATAAAAGTGCCAGCGGGACAGAAATTATTGAAGAACTGGGTGAAGAAGAAATCGCTACAGGTCATATGATTGTATACACTTCCGCGGATTCAGTGCTCCAGATCTGCGGAAATGAAGAAACATTTGACTTAAAGGAACTGTACCGCTGCTGTGAGATTGCCCGTGAACTGACGATGAAGGAAGAATGGAGAGTCGGAAGGGTGATTGCGCGGCCTTATATCGGAAAGAAAAAGGGAGAGTTTGAAAGAACGAGCAACCGTCATGACTATGCGCTGAAACCGCCGGTCAGAACGGCTTTAAATGTATTGAAAGACGGAGGATTTGATGTGATTTCCGTTGGGAAGATCCGGGATATTTTTGACGGGGAAGGAATTACGGAAGGACATAAGTCCAGGTCATCCGTTCACGGCATGGAACAGACCATAGAACTTGCAGAGACGGATTTTCATGGATTGTGTTTTGTGAATCTTGTAGATTTTGACGCTAAATGGGGACACAGAAGGAATCCAAAAGGATACGCAAAGGAACTGGAGGCGTTTGATCAGAAACTTGGAACTTTGATGGAAACACTTCGGGAGGATGATCTTTTGATCATCACAGCGGATCATGGCAATGATCCGACGTACACAGGGACGGATCATACGAGAGAAAAAGTTCCATTTCTGGCATATTCAAGATCAATGGAAGAAAATGGTGTCCTGCCGGAACAGGAAACCTTTGCGGTCATTGGAGCGACAGTTCTTGACAATTTTGGATTATCCATGCCGGAAGGTACGATTGGAACTTCGCTGCTTGCGGATTTAAAATAACAGATCAGGAGGATTCAGAGTATGATGTATGACAAATTGAGAAAATGCCTGTCAAGCATAAGAGAAAAAACGGATTTCAAACCCGAGATCGGTCTGGTTCTGGGATCTGGTCTGGGAGATTATGCAGATGGAATTAAAGTGGAAACATTTGTGCAATACGCAGAGATTGAAGGATTTCCGGTGTCTACGGTAAAAGGACATAAAGGACGGTTCGTGTTTGGTTATGTAGGAGAAACACCGGTGGTGATCATGCAGGGAAGGGTCCACTACTACGAAGGATACGATATGTCAGACGTGGTTCTGCCAACCCGTCTGATGGGAATGATGGGAGCGAAAAAAATTATTTTGACCAACGCGGCGGGAGGCATCAATGAGACATTCTCTCCGGGAGATTTTATGATGATCACAGATCACATATCAACTCATGTACCGAGTCCTCTGATCGGTCCGAATATGGATGAAATCGGAACCAGGTTCCCGGATATGAGCGAAGTGTACAGTAAAAAGTTACAGGACATTGTGAGAAAATCAGCCGGTGAATGCGGCATTGATCTCAAAGAAGGCGTGTATATACAGCTGACAGGACCGAATTATGAGACGCCGGCAGAAATCAGAATGTGCAGAATCCTGGGCGGTGACGCTGTGGGAATGAGCACGGCCTGTGAGGCTATGGCGGCGCGGCATATGGGACTGGAAGTCTGCGGCATTTCCTGTATCACAAATATGGCTGCAGGGGTATCTGACCGGCCGCTGGATCATCGGGAAGTGCAGGAAATTGCCGATAAGGTATCCGGGGAATTTAAGAAACTGATAACAGCAGTCATTGAAAATATGAAATAACAAGGCCGCTGCGGTACGGTCTGGGAAAGGAGTTATATGAATGAACATCCAACAACTGCCAAAGCTGGAACTTCACTGTCATCTTGATGGATCTCTTGTAAAAACGATGATGGAACGGTATCTGGGCCGTCCGGTATCTGAAAGTGAGCTGACTGTATCGGACAACTGCAGGAGTCTGACGGAATATCTGGAGAAATTTGATCTTCCGCTGCAGTGCCTTCAGGATGAAAAGGGACTGGAAGAAGGCGCTTATACCTTTGTGGAAGATATTGCCAAAGAAAATGTACAGTATATCGAAGTAAGATTCGCTCCGATGCTTTCAGTCCATGGCGATCTGAGCTGCGGTAAAGTCATCGAAGCAGTGAGAAAAGGAATGGAACGGGGCAGAGAGGATTTTGGCGTCCGCTATGGCATCATTGTATGTGCCATGCGCAGTCATACCACAGAGCAGAACATGGAAATGTTAAGATGCGCAAGGGAATTCCTCGGGCATGGTGTTTGCGCGCTGGATCTGGCAGGAGATGAGTCCATGTATCCGACATCCGGATTCCGGGATATTTTCCGGGAAGCCCGACGCCTGGAAATGCCGTACACCATACATTCCGGAGAGACAGGAAGTCTTGAAAATGTCAGAGAAGCCTATGAACTTCAGGCTGTAAGAATCGGGCATGGAATTGCCTTGAAAGATGATCCGGAACTGATCAAACGTTACAGTGAAAAGGGAATCGGCGTGGAAATGTGTCCGACCAGCAACTTTCAGACCAAAGCTGTGGAAAGCTGGGAAGAATATCCGCTGATGGAATTTTTAGAAGTGGGCATCAAAGTAAGTATCAACACAGATAACAGGACGGTCAGCGGAACGACAATGACAAAAGAGCTGACCAGAGTTTATGAACAATATGGACAGGATGATCAGCTGATTATGAAACTGCTGAAAAATGCGGCAGAAACTGCCTTTGATCCTGACATTCAGGATATTTTTAAAGAAAAATGGGAGGGACTTTCAAAATGAACCGAGATGAAGTATTAAAACATGTAGATCACACACTGCTGACACAGACTGCCACATGGGAAGAAATCAAAGAAATTCTGGATGACGGAATCAAATACAGCACTGCGTCAGCCTGCATCCCGGCAGCCTATGTAAAACAGTCAGCCGAATATGTGGAAGGGAAACTTCCGATCTGTACCGTCATCGGATTCCCAAACGGTTACAGTACCACGGCAGTTAAAGTGTTTGAGACAAAGGACGCCATTGAAAACGGAGCGTCTGAGATTGATATGGTCATCAACATCGGCATGCTGAAAGATAAACGGTATCAGGATGTGGAAGATGAAATCTGCCAGATCAAAGAAGCCTGCGGTGAAAAAATATTAAAAGTTATCATTGAGACTTGTCTTCTGACAGAAGATGAAAAGATCAAAATGTGCGAAATCGTCACAAAAGTAGGAGCGGATTATATCAAGACATCTACGGGATTTTCAACAGCCGGAGCGACGTTTGAGGATGTGGATCTCATGAGGAAACATGTGGGAGAAAACGTAAAAGTAAAGGCGGCCGGCGGCATTTCTTCTTTTGATGATGCAGAGGAATTCATTCGTCTCGGCGCAGACCGTCTGGGGACCAGCCGGCTGGTCAAAATCATGAAGAACAGCCCGGACGCAGGAGCCGGATATTAAAATCGGCATAATATAAAGACAGGATAAAAAGGTGAGGTTACATGCCCCGCCTTTTTTGTTATACTTATTTACAAGATATAAGAAATAAAAAGAATAGTCTGATATGCCTCAGACTCCGTATCATGGGACTGGTATAAAATATACGGCGTTGATCGATGCAGAAGGACTGCACCCTAAAGGCCGGCTGTATGTGCATTTGTCAAAGGATCCGGTAACAGAGATGAAACAGGAAGATCAGATGTTGTGTGACAGAAAACTGTACGGTTCAAAACCTGAAAAAGTCCGGGATATTTGTATGACTTATCCATACATGTCCTGGATTTTTTAGCATTATTTTACATTATTCTCTGCTTCTTTACAATTTTCTTACAATTTTTTAAAAATTGTAAGGTAGAAGGAGAAAAATGACAGAGATAAGATAGGGAATGTATTTTGTAACTGTTGTCTATATAGATAGACTGGCTCATTCCATCTTGCCGGTCTATGTAACAAGGAGAATGCTTATGTTTAAGATGCTGAATCCGCGGCGTTTTTATCATGCTGTGGGTCGAAGAAAATTTCTGGAGTTCATTCTGCTTGCAGTATTTATCCTGTTTTTCTACGGTCCTCTTTTGAACATGCTGATGTTGGCATTTGCAAACGAGTATACCGTTCCGAATGTACTCCCAACAAAATGGGGATTTGATTGGTGGAAATATGTTTTTGGCCAGGATAGTCTGGTATCTTCCATGATTCAGTCCTTTATCGTGGCAATCGCTACAACGTTGATTTCCATGGTATTCTGTATTCCCGCAGCATATTCCATTGCCCGATTTAAATATCGCGGTAGGAAATTATTTATGCTGTCATTTTTGCTTACAAATGCATTTCCTAAACTGGGAATCTATACTTCCATTGCGGTTCTTTTCTATAAGTATGGACTGATGGGAACTTACCCGGGAGTTATCATTATTCATATGATCAACTCTATGATGTTTATGGTATGGCTGCCGTCCAGCGCTTTCCGCAACGTACATCGTCAGCAGGAAGAAGCGGCCAGGGACGTAGGAGCAGGTCCGGTCAGAACCTTCTTTAAGGTTACACTGCCTATGGCAATGCCGGGAATAGCTGTTGCTACACTTTATACTTTCCTTGGTTCTATGGAAGAAGCACAGGGAACCATGCTGGTAGGTTTGGCGAAGATTCAGACCATGCCGGTGGCTATGTACGGTATCGTACTTGATAGTTCCGCAGTCCAGATTGGTGCAGTATTTGCGCTGCTTCTGATTATTCCATCAGCCGTTCTGATTTTTGCCATGAGAAAATTCATTGGACCAGAAGCAATTGCTGGTGGATTTAAGATGAATTAGAAGACAGATATTTCAGGAGGAAAAAAGAAAATGACGAACACAATGGCAGGCAGCACTGCTGCAAACCGGAAAGTAAAACTAGAAATAAGAAATATGGCGAAAAAGTATGATAATGGAGATGGTGTAGAAAACATCAATCTGAAGGTATATGAAGGAGAAATTGTAACGTTTCTTGGACCTTCAGGATGTGGAAAATCTACGATTCTCCGTGCAATTGGTGGATTTGAGGATGTTACTGGTGGCGATATTCTGATTGATGGAAAGTCCATCGTTGGACTTGCGCCGGAAAACCGGCCAACGGCCATGGTATTCCAGAGTTATAACCTCTGGCCTCATATGACCATTTATGAAAATCTTGCTTTCGGATTAAAACTTCGTAAAGTGCCGAAGAAAACGATGGACGAAGACATTAAAAAGATACTGGAACTGGTATCTATGAGCGGAAGCGAGAAAAAATATCCAAGTCAGCTGTCAGGCGGACAGCAGCAGAGAATTGCGATCGCAAGATCCCTGCTCCTGAAACCATCCCTGCTGCTTTTGGATGAACCTTTCTCTGCCCTGGATGCAAAGATTCGTCAGCAGATGAGAGAGGAACTGAAACGAATCCAGAGCGAACTTGGCATTACGGTTATCTTCGTGACACATGATCAGGAAGAAGCAATGGCTGTTTCTCACAGGATCGTAGTTATGAACAAAGGTAAATTTGATCAGGTAGGAACACCGGATGAAATCTATGATTATCCGGCAACACTTCATGTGGCTTCCTTCATTGGTGAGATGAACTTTATCAAACAGGATGGTGTTACATTGGCAGTTCGTCCGGAAGATTTAACGGTAACCGAAGAGAAGGGAGATATGCAGGGAGTTGTCAGCACTGTCATGCTGATGGGACATTACGTTCAGATGACAGCAATGGTAGGCGATGATATCGTAAAATGCTTCATCAACAGAAATCAGGCTGAACAGCTGAAAGAAGGAAATGTTGTAAACCTGAAAATTGGTAAACATACACAGTTTCCAATGAGCGCATAAGAAAGGGAGAAGAGCAGATGAAAAAAATAGGAAAGGTAAAAAGATTATTTACAGCTTTAGTGGCATGTATCATGATATTCGGAATGGTCGGTGTGACCGGATGTAATAGTTCATCTTCCAGCAAGAATGATGGAAAGACGATCACAATCTGGGCAACCGGTTCTGATAACGTAAGACAGATTTATGAAAAACTTGTAGAAGACTTTAATGAAAATTCTGAATACGCAGGACAATATACTGCAAAACTTCAGTTTATGCTGAGTGGAACAGGAACACAGTCTCTGTCTGATATGCTTGCTTCTGCTTACAAAGCAAAACAGAAAGATACAGATTATGACCTGGTAGATTTAAGTGGCGACGATCTTTCTAAAGTTATTTCTCAGATTGGAGAAGATGCATTTGTAAAACTTGATGATTCCAAGATTCCAAATGCAGAAGGTGTATCTGCTGAAAGTACGATCGCTACTGATTATGTACAGCCGTATCGTGGAACAACTGTTGTACTTGCATATGATTCTGAAAAAGTAACAAATCCTCCAAAAACATGGGATGAGTTAACACAGTGGATTAAAGATAACCCAGGACGTTTCGCTTATAACGCACCGGGAACAGGTGGAGCAGGAGATTCTTTTGCACGTACAGCCGTATATAACTATTTACCAGACGAAGCTATGACTTCTGATGATACAAAATGGGAAGATCAGTGGGATGAAGGTTTTGATTATCTGAAAGAGCTTAACGAAGATATGTATACCTCCGGTGGATCTATCGTATATCCTAACAAGAACCAGGGTACACTGGATCTGTTAAACCAGGGAGAAATTGACATGTGTCCGAACTGGGCTGACATGGTATTATCTCAGAAAGCAGAAGGAACATTAAAAGATACAATCAAGATCACTCAGATCGAGCCTGCATTAACAGGATCTCTTCAGTCTCTGGCAATTCCGAAATTCGGATCTAATGAAAAAGGTGCTTATGCATTCATCGATTACATGCTCAGTGATGAAGCACAGGAAATCATGGTACAGGATATGGCAGCGATTCCGTTAGTAAATACAGACAACATCAACATGAAAGGCTTTGAAGAAATCAAGAATCTGGATGTAAGCAAATTCCGTATTATGTCTATCGGTGACTTAAGTACAGACTTCAATCAGCGTTGGGACAGCGAAATCGGCGCATCTAAATAGAAAGATTTTTCACAGGGAAAACACGTATCCGGCAATCATACGGCTGCGTGTTCCCTGTATAGCTAAGTGAAGGAAGGAAAAGACAGATGAGTAAAAATCTGAAGCAAAAATTGGTTGCCTATGGAATGGTTCTTCCGGCATTCCTGGTCGTTATGCTGACTGTTGCCTATCCGATCGTATCAGCTGTGATCCAGAGTTTTCAGGATGGTTCTACCGGAGAATTTACCATGGATAACTATACCTACTTTTTCACAGATACTGCGCAGAGAAACAACCTGCTTTATACACTTTACATCGTAGTTGTTACGGTTGTAGTAGCTATCGTAGTGGCATATCTTCTGGCACTGTATCTGCGGTTTGTAAATTCAAAGATTTCCAGAGCGATCGGAATGCTCTATCTTCTGCCACGTTTCGTACCGGCAATGTGTGCAGTATATGCTATGATCACGATCATTCGTGATACAGGTATGATCAATAGGATCGGACATCTTTTCGGAGTTAATATCAATCTGGGAATGATGTATCATGCAAGCGGTATCATTACCATGAACCTTTGGTTTAATATTCCTTTTGCGGCAATGATGATCGCAGCAGGTCTTGGAGGAATCCCGAATTCTATCGTTGAAGCAGCAAGTGACGTAGGAGCAGGGAAATTAAGAATTTTCCGTTCCATGATTCTTCCATTATCTATCAAAGACGTAATCGTAGCTGCTACATTTGTATTTATGTCTAATGTCAGCTCCTTTACCACACCTTACCTGATGGGCGGAAATGCGCCAAAGATGCTTGGTATCGTATTGTTCGATGAGTTCAACCGATATCTGGATTACAATCGTTCTGCAGCGCTTTCTGTGATCATGTTCTTGATCTGTTCCGTATCAGCTGGTGTATACATTTATACAAACCTGAAAGAAAACGATTGGGAGAAAAATTAAGATGAAAGAAAACAGAACACTGATTACCGCTCATTCCGGAGCAGATTCCACACCTGAAAACAGCATAGAATTTGTAAAATATGCGCTGACCATCGATGCAGATGTACTGGAAATAGACGTTCGTATGGGTGAAAAAAATAATCTGGTCATCAGCCATGATCAAGCGGGAAATGATGCAGTGATGCTGCAGGAAGTGTTCGAGACGATCAAGCCGGTTTCATCAGTAAGGATAAACTGTGACTTGAAAGAATACGGCCTTGAAGAGGCCGTATTTTGTCTTGCCCGGACATGCGGATTACAGGAAGAGCGTCTCATATATTCAGGCAGCGTCAAACCGGTAAAAAAAGAACAGCCATGTTCCTGGAGAGAAGCAGAAATCTATTGGAATGTAGAGGAATGTCTTCCAGGTGTTTATGAATGTTCGGAAGGCGAAGAGAAAGAAAGAATTACAGAACAGATGACCGAAGAGCTGGTCGAAGCCTGTGAGTCTTTTGGTATTTCTGTTGTCAATATCAATGAAAAATTTTTGAATGCAGCATTCGTAGAACAGATGAATCAAAATGGAATTGGTATTTCAGCATGGACTGTAAATGAAGAAAACAGGATCATGGGACTGCTGGATCTGGGAGTATGCAATATTACCAGCCGAAAACCACGTCTGGCACTTGCTCTGAGGGAAAAGAAAGAAAAGGAAATATTATGATCTTATTGCGTAAAAATTATCAATGGACGCCGGCAGATACAAAAACAGATATTCCTTTTTCCTTTGAATGTACGGAAGAAATAAAAGAAATCCGAATTACTTTTTCTTTTTCGCCGAATGCACTTTATGGAGAAAAGGATTGTCTGCTGTATATTGAAAAGGCACTGAATCTTTATTACGATGGTCAGGACAGGGAGCTGGAGCCAATGAAAGCCTCAGGTTTCTGCCCTTTAAAAAATTTAATCACAATTTCTCTTTCAAAAGAGAAGAAGTATCTTGGAAATGCTCATCGCTGGCAGGATGAACAGATTCATATTCTGACAACAAAAGACGCATCTCCTGGATTTATACCGCCAGAGCATATGGCGGGAAAATGGGAGGGAATGCTGCATCTGCATGCGGTCTGTACTCCGGAATGCAGAGGAGAATTAACAGTAGAAGGGAGGATGGAACATGCAGTGGTATCCTGTTGAGTTACACACACATACCTGCCACAGTGATGGCGATTTTAACATTAAAGAAATTGTTCATACGGCAAAACGTGCTGGGTATCAGGCACTGGCCGTGACAGATCATAATACGGCGTCCGGAACAGAAGAATTCTTTCATGAAGCAGAAAAACAGGGAATTCTGCCGGTATATGGACTGGAGTGGACAACCTATTATGGACATATGGTCGTACTGGGAGAACAGGGCTATACCGACTGGCGGGGTGTAAAGCCGGAAGAAATAGATGATGCCATTCGTTCTATTCATCAGAACGGAGGAATCGTTGGGATTGCACATCCATTTTCACTTTCAGATCCGATCAATACAGGATATCTGTGGGAATTTCAAATTCATGACTGGACGTTGCCGGATTATATAGAAGTATGGTCAAGAAATTATGCACCGAGGCGAATCCAGAGCGAACGAGCTTTTGCATTATGGGATGAATTGCTGGGAAAAGGAATTCATATTACGGCTATGACCGGAAGAGACTGGCATCGGGATGATCAGCTTCCCTGTTGTTATACCTGGGCGGGCATATCAGGGGAATTAACAGCAGAGACTCTCCTGGAAGCAGTGCGTAGTGGAAGGATTTGTCTGAGTGCAGGACCGCTGTTGACATTAAAAGCTCACCAAAAAGAAAATGAACTTTTTCCTGGCGGTACAGCAGAAGAAGGAAAGATAAAATTGGAAATTATACTGAAAGAAGATGTATTTTCAGACAGCAGAGAAAAGGACCAAATTACGGCGGAAGAGATTCGGATTTTTGCAAACGGACAGGAGACGGTCAGAATCCCAGTTCAGGAGCAGACAGTATTAGAGCTGCAGGCTGAAAAAGGCTGGATGCGCGCCGAATTGTATGGAACATATTATGGTACAAAACATTGCCGCATCGCAGTAACAAATCCAATCTACATAAATGAATGAAAAAACTTATGGATTTGAGGTGAGTGAACAGCCTCAAAATAAACTGATCCCCAGTTGTCAGGCTTAAAATCTGACAACTGGGAGGTCAGTTTTTTGTTTGAAAATAAGACAGCGCAGTAGTCTGAAAAGCTGTTGCACTAAAAAGGCGAACTTTTGAAGGTTACCTTAATTTGGTTTGTATATCCCGCCTTTTTTGTTATACTTATTTACAAGACATAAGAAACAAAAAGGAAAAAAGAGAATGGTATGATATGCCTGTGAGAGGAGGAAGAGCCATGCAGAAAATCATCAAAGATAAATTAAAAGAAATAGAAGAAAAAGAGAATGTGACCATTCTTATGGCGGTGGAATCCGGAAGCCGGGCATGGGGATTTGCATCGCCGGACAGTGATTACGATGTGCGTTTTATCTATGTAAGGGAAAAGGAAGATTATCTGAGGCTGGATACGGTTCGGGATGTCATTGACTGGCAGCTGGATGATGTGCTGGATATCAACGGATGGGATGTGAAGAAAGCACTGCAGCTCATGCACAATTCCAATCCCACGATCTTTGAGTGGTGTGAGTCGCCGATTGTATACAGAACCAGTGAGGCATTCGAGCAGATGAAACAGTTAAGGAAAGCATACTTTTCGCCGAAAAAGAGCCTGTACCATTATCTTCATATGGCAGAATCCAACTACAAAAAGTTTCTGCAGTGTGATCAGATCAAAGTAAAGAAATATTTTTATGTCCTTCGTCCGATTCTGGCGGCAAAGTGGATTGCGGCAAAGAAAATATGGCCGCCGATGCTGTTTTCAGAATTAATGGAAGCAGAGCTGGAGGAAGATTTAAAGCCGGAAACAGAACGGCTTCTTGTTATGAAAAAAGAAATGGATGAAATGGAGCTGGTACCGGGAAACCAGAAGATCAATGCATATGTGGAGTCAAATCTGGAAAAGTTCAAAAAACTGGCAGATGACATGCCAAAAACGGAAACATCCTGGGATTCTCTGAACCGTTATTTCCGATCCCTGATATTATGAAAAAGGAGGCAGCTATGAATCTTACGAAAACAAGTAAATTTATCAGTCTGATTTTAAGGCACAGACCGGAAACCATAGGAATCTCTCTGGATGAACACGGGTGGGCCAATGTAGATGAGCTGATTCAGGGCATCTCCAAACGGCAGCCGTTTTCCATGGAAATGCTGGAAGAGATTGTCCGCACGGACAAGAAGCAGCGGTATTCCTTTAATGAAAACAAGACGCTGATTCGTGCCAATCAGGGACATTCGATTCCTGTAGACGTAGAACTTCCGGAAAAGAAGCCGCCCCGGATTCTGTACCATGGAACCGGTGAAAAATTTGTAAATTCCATCGACCGCCAGGGGCTGCTGCCAAGGGGCAGATTGTATGTGCACCTGTCTCCGGATGAAGCCACAGCAAAAATAGTAGGCGCCCGCCACGGGAAACCGGTTATTTATCAAGTGCTGGCAGGCGAGATGGCGGATCAGGGATTTACATTTTATCAGTCGGTAAACGGCGTGTGGCTGACAAAGAAAGTGCCGGCAGAGTTTCTCAGAAAAATCAAAAGCGAATAAAACATATCAGAAAATAAGAGAAAAGGAAGCTGAACATATGAAATATACGGTATTGCGAATAGACGAAGACATCGATTACGGATGCGAAGAAAGAGATGAAAACCAGCCGGTCATGGCAGTTGTGACTTTAAGGGACGAAGAAGGAATGGAAATCACACTCCGGCAGGAAGACCAGATGCTGTATCAAAGGGAAATCAAAGAAGGAGACGAGGTGATTCTGGATGAAGAGAAAAAACTGCAAAAAGTGCCGGATGAAAACTGGACCGAGACGTGTACATCCAGGACAGTGGACATTCCTAAGTTTACTGCGATGATGGAGGCGGTAAAAGAAGGAAAAGACATCGACTGGATCTGCCCCTTCTGCGGAGGAAAGGTCGGGCTGATATCCAGCGAAAACGGGAAAACAACCATCGGGTGCGGCAGCTGCGATATGAGGATACAGCTGGAAACAAATTGAAAGAGCTGAAAGGAGGAATCGGAATATGTTATTCATTGGAGTCGATCTCGGAACGTCGGCAGTAAAATTGTTATTAATGGATGAAACGGGGAAAATCCATAAAGTCGTATCAAAGGAATATCCGTTGTATTTCCCGCAGCCGGGATGGTCAGAACAGAATCCTCAGGACTGGATCCGGCAGAGCATGGAGGGAATCAAAGAACTGACCGCGCAGTGTGACAAGAGCCAGATCAAAGGAATCAGCTTCGGAGGGCAGATGCATGGTCTGGTAGTCCTGGATGAAAAGGATCAGATCATCCGGCCGGCTATTCTCTGGAATGACGGAAGAACAGGAAAACAGACAGATTACCTGAATCAGGAGATTGGAAAGGAAACTTTATCCCGATATACCGGAAACATCGCCTTTGCAGGTTTCACGGCACCGAAAATTCTTTGGATGAGAGAAAAGGAACCGGAGAATTTTGCACGCATCCGAAGAATTATGCTGCCGAAAGATTATCTGGCGTTTTATCTTTCCGGAGAATTTTCTACAGACTATTCTGATGCCTCCGGCACGCTGCTTCTGGATGTGGAGCATAAGTGCTGGTCAGAAGAAATGATGGAAATCTGCGGCGTCAGAGAATCTCAGCTTCCGAAGCTTTATGAAAGCTGGGAACCGACCGGAGCCATAAAGCCGGAAATTGCGGAAGAACTGGGAATTCCTCAGGATGTAAAAATCATAGCCGGAGCAGGGGATAATGCAGCGGCAGCTGTAGGAACGGGAACCGTTGGCGAGGGGCAATGCAATTTGTCTGTGGGGACATCCGGAACTGTATTTATTTCCAGTAAAAACTTCGGCGTGGATGAACATAATGCCCTCCATTCTTTTGCCCACGCAGACGGCAATTATCATTTAATGGGATGTATGCTGAGTGCGGCGTCCTGTAATAAATGGTGGATGGAAGAAATTCTGAGAACGAAGGAATATCAGGTAGAACAGGATGGAATCCGGAAACTGGGAGAAAATCCGGTATTTTATCTGCCGTATTTAATGGGAGAGAGATCACCCCACAATGATCCGGACGCCAGAGCAGCATTTGTGGGAATGAGCATGGACACTACCAGAGAAGATATGACCCAGGCGATGCTGGAAGGCGTTGCGTTCGGACTCAGAGACTCGATGGAAGCGGCGAAAAGCACAGGGCTGACTCCGAAGCGCAGCAAAATATGCGGCGGCGGAGCGAAAAGTCCTCTTTGGAGGAAAATTATTGCCAATGTTATGAATATGAAAATTGACAGAATTGAAAGTGAGGAAGGACCAGGATATGGAGCTGCAATCCTGGCAGCCGTGGGATGCGGAGTGTTTTCCTCTGTGGAAGAAGCAGCGGGCAGACTGGTAAAGATTACAGACACGGAAGAATCAGATCCGCAGCTGGCGGAAAAATATGAAGAAAAATACCAGAAGTATCGGAAACTGTATCCGGCACTGAAGGAGTTTTATCACATAGAATAATTGGAAGAATGCAGGAGGTGGAGATTATGATTTATTTAACCAGCGATATACATGGAGACTGCCGTACATTTGAAAAAATGCTTCACAAGATTCGTTTTACGAAGCAGGATCAAATGTATATTTTGGGAGACGCCGTAGATAAGGGAAAAGAAAATCTCCGCCTGATTGCATTGATTCGGGAAGCTGACAATATAGGGCTGATCAAGGGAAATCATGAATATTTGTGTGAGCGGTATCTGGAGGGAATCATAGGGGCGTCTTTCTGGGATGCCTGCGGCGGCCTCAGTACCAGGAAAGAAGTAGACGTTCTGCCTGAGAGTGAGAAAGAAGATCTGGCAGGATATCTGAAGAGTTTACCGATTTATAAAAATATCATAATAGAAGAAAATCGATATTTTCTGACCCATTCAGGACTGAATGCGGATTATATCGTCAGTGGAGAAGGGGACGTTGTAGATATTGAGGCATCCGTTCAGGAAGCAGTGGATCATGACCAGGAGCAGTATCTTTTCTCCAATGATATTCATTACATACCGGCGGCGGTCAGGTTTGACCGGCAGATTATCGTGGGGCATTATCCGACAGTGTTGCTGCCGGACTGGGAGCGGCCTGAAATCTACCGGAACCGGAGATACACAGACATTGATACCGGAAATGAAAGGCGCAGAGACGGAGGCCGGCTGGCGTGTCTTTGTCTGGAAGACGGCCGGGAATATTATGTATAGAGGTTCGTCAGAGAGAGGAAAATGTAAATTACTAAAATTAATATTTCCATATTTTTACTATTTATATTTACAAATAGATAAAGATTTGTTATAATAAATCAAAAGCATACTATAATTTCTAAAATCATCAATATAAAGGTGAATCTATTTGAGGTCTCATATCATTTCATAATCGTATCAGATACGATCTTTTCAGGAAATTCGTGCTTTTTATTCCATGATTGAGGCAGGAGTTTCTGAGAAGAAGAAACTCCGAAGTGTTAAGGAGGGGAATGTTATTGAGAAAAGAACAGCGGGAAGAAAATCATATTTTTCAGTGGCACCCTGCTTTTTATGCAGGGCTGCAGATTGAATTAGAAGAAGAGTCGGAGTATTTGATGTTTGAGAATGAGCATCAGCTGGGAACTAAGCCCAGAGCGATTGATGTTCTTGTGATCAAGAAAACAAATAAGAGGATTTCTTCGAATATAGGAGAGATTTTCCGCCGATATAATATCATCGAGTATAAAAGCCCGTCAGATTATATGGGGATTGATGATTTCTATAAGGTTTACGCATATGCATGTTTGTATAAAGCAGATCAGAAAGAGGAGGACGCTGTTTCGGTTGATGAGATCACAATTACCATCGCATGCAGCAGATATCCAAGAAAACTGATTCATCATCTGGAAAGCAGCAGAGGCTATTTTGTCAGAAAGAAGGAGAAGGGAATTTATTATGTTATGGGAGATAAGATTCCCATACAGATGGTCCTGCTGCATCAACTATCAGGTGAGAAAAATCTGTGGCTTCATAGTTTATCAGTAGAGATGTCAGGACGGGAAGAAGCAGAATCTTTATTAAAGGAATATGAGAAGCATAAACGAGATAAAAAATATCGTTCGGTTATGGATATGATTGTCCGGGTAAACCGGGAACGGTTTTTGGAGGTGAAGAAGATGTGTCAGGCATTAGAGGAACTGATGGCAGATGAACTGGAAGATATGAGGAAAAAAGGACAGGAAGATGGAAGAAAAGAAGGAATCGCACGTTTTGCAAAGCTGTCTGGTATTCTGCTCCGGCAGAACCAGCAGGATCTTCTGCTGAAAGCAACAGAAGACGGAGATTATATGGAGCAGTTGTTTCAAAAGTACAAAATATGAAAATTCCGCTTTGCTTCAGCACAGAATGTTAACTATTGATTAAAATGAGTTGACAATAGTGCCCGAACTGCTTATAATCAATGGGAAATCAGACACTGGAGGTGAAAGAAGGGAATCATAATGAGTATTGTGCGGCAGTTAAAGGAAAAAGTAATGTCTGGAGAGCGGATCGGGAAAGAAGAAGCTCTGCAGCTGGCAGCAGCGCCATTGGAGGAACTGACAGAGGCGGCAGATGAGATCCGCAGGCGGTATTGCGGGGATACCTTTGATATTTGTACAATTATCAATGGGAAGTCCGGAAAATGTTCAGAAGACTGCAAATTCTGCGCTCAGAGTTCCAGATATCATACAGGGCTGAAAGACACATATCCGCTGCTTGGAACGGAAGAACTTCTGAAAGAAGCAAAGTACAATGCGGACAGAGGCGTTCTCAGATATTCTATTGTCACGTCAGGAAGATGTCTGTCGGACCGGGAGGTGGAGCAGCTTTGTGACAGCATACGCAGGATAAAAGAAGAAACAGATATCCGGATCTGTGTTTCGCCGGGACTGCTTAGGGAGGAACAGTTTCGCAGATTAAAAGAAGCGGGAGCTGACAGGGTGCACTGCAATCTGGAATCGTCCGAGAGATATTTTCCGCAGGTGTGCACAACGCATACTTATGAGGAAAAGACTGCCGCGATACAGGCGGCAGAGAGGGCCGGACTTTCTGTCTGTTCCGGGGGAATTCTTGGTCTGGGAGAGTCAATGGAAGACCGGATCGACATGGTGCTGACAGTGAGAAATCTGGGAGTCAGATCGATACCGGTGAATGTGCTGAATCCTATACCAGGAACGCCTTATGAGAAGAATCCGGTGCTGTCCGGGGAAGAAATTCTTCGATGCACTGCAGTTTTTCGATTTTTGATTCCGGATGGATTTATCCGTCTGGCTGGAGGAAGAGGCCTGATGGAGGATAAAGGGAAGAAGTGTTTTCAGAGCGGGGCAAACGCGGCAATCTCAGGGGACATGCTGACAACAGCCGGAATTACGGTAGAGAGCGATATGGAAATGATCCGGTCGCTGGGATACAAAGTTTCACTATAAAAGGTTAGAAGGGCATATTTTCTATGCTCTTCTTTTTAATTTTACACAGGGATGATATAATGGTAAGGAGCTTAATGGGAGGAAAGGAAAAAAGAATGAAACAGATTGAAATTTGTATCCATCCGGATGGAAAGATTGATGCTGAGACGTTCGGCATCAAAGGAAAAGGCTGCCTGAAATATGTAGAATTACTGGAAAAAATGCTGCATGCGCAGACAGTGGATTCTGATTATACGTCAGAATATTATGAGACAGAAGAAGAATTGACGCAGATTCAGGAAACGGAAATGAAAATAAAACGATAAAAAAAGAGGAGTGGAACATTATGGGAAAGAATGAAAAAGTGAAATACATTCCCAAAACAGGTTTTGCTTTCTTTGGCCTGAGCTGTGTGACCTACTGGAGAATGTATCAGGATACGAAACGGTGGAAAGGGTATTTCCTGCTGTTTTTTCTTGCGGGACCTTTTAACCTGGCAAACCTTATATTTGGGCTGTTTAATGTAGTCAATACAATAAGAGTTAATTTTATGATGCTCCAGATCCTGATTTTCATATTACAGTGGGGAGCTGGGATAATTTCCGTGCTGAAATTCAGAAATGAATACTGGATGACCTTTGAAATGTATGGAACAGATATCAGCCAGAGAGACGAAGCCCTGCGGGAAAGAATCCGGAAAGAAACAAACATGAAAGAGCCTCTGGAAACTGATTTATCGGCTGATCATCTGCGAAAAATAAAATGGCCGTGGCTGGCTCTGCCGATGTTTGCCTGGGCCGGCTTCGGATATGCCACAGGAAAAGCCCATGTGAATAAATACATGAAATGGATGGCGGTGTATCTTCTTATGCTGTGCTGTTTCCTTTTGTGTATGATCGTGATTCCTTATGCTCATGACAGGCAGGGATGGTTTTCAGACAGCTTTATGATGACAGTTCTGCCGGAAATGAGAAGGATTGTATACCTGATCTGGCTTGCAAGCATTATTCACAGTTTCTCAAAGCGGAAAGAATATCTTTTGTATCGGGAGGCTTATGAAAAAATCCAGCCAGGAGAGGAAGAAGTTATGAAAGCCAGGGTGATGGAGCGTCATCGAGAAAAGAACCGCCGTAAAGCAGAGAAGAAGCATTCAGAATCTGTGCCGGAAGAAACAGTGCCGGTATCAAAAGCACCGGCCGGCAAAGAAGTACAGAAGCCGCTTTCCGGCCGGGCAGTGGATGTGCAGCCTGACCGTTCGGTACAAAAGATTGATATCAACCGATGCGGAGAGGAGGAACTGGCAAAGCTTCCTGGAATTAATGCCATTTTAGCAAAAAAGGCCATTGGATACAGAGAAGAAAAAGGAGCATTCCAATCAGTGGAAGAGCTGATCGATCTTCTGGGTGTTAAACCTCATATGGCGGTTCAGATTTTAAAAATGGCAGAAGCCGTTTCTGTACCAAAAGATGACAGGAGGAAGCACACCGGACGTGTGCTTGATATCTGATCATGAAGATTCACAGAATTTTAAGGGAGACAGCCGCGGAAGGCCCGGGACTGCGCTATTGTGTCTGGGTGCAGGGATGCAGCCATCATTGTCCCGGATGCTTTGCAAAGGACACCTGGGATTCGGAAAAAGGCCGGTGGATAGAGATAGAAGACATAAAAGAAGATCTGCGTCGGGCCATTCAGAGTGCAGCGGAAAAGAGGAAAGACCTGGAAGGGCTTACTCTGTTAGGAGGGGAGCCCTTTGATCAGGCGCAGGAAGCGGCACAGCTGGCAAAAGAAGCGAAAAAGCATGGATTGAGCGTTCTGACATTTACCGGATACCGGCTGGAAGAACTGAGGAAAAAAGGACCGGCAGAAAGAAAATTATTGAAAAGAACGGATCTTCTGATTGATGGTCCTTTTGAGGAAGAAAAGAAAAGTTTTGACCGGCCGCTTGTGGGATCTTCCAATCAGAGATTTCACTTTCTGACAGACCGGTACAAAAAGGAAGACATCATGTCCTGGAAGAATTCTTTTGAAATCCGAATTGATCAAGACGGCAGAATATGGATCAACGGAATGGGAGATTTGGCAGGATTGAGAGATTATGAAAAAAGGAGGCACAGCAGCAATGAAATATCATGGGATTGACGCACAGTTTGCCAATCTGGTAAAGGCAAGGTTCCCATTTGTGTATATCCCTACCTGGGAAGAAGACCGTGCGCTGCAGATGATTTATGACGTGGCAGAAAATACAGAATTTTTTCAAAGTGGACGGGAAGTATATGTCTGGAGTCAGACGACCGGTATCCGGAAAAAGGGAGAAGCAGGAAAAAAGAATGAAACGGTCCATCCCTCCGCGGCCATTGATTTTGCAGAGAAAACAGAAGAAAATATGATTCTTGTATTAAAGGATTTTCATGTGTTTTTCGGAACCGGGAACCGGGCGCCGGATTATGCCCTGATCCGCAGGCTGAGAGATTATCTGTCCAACAGCCGGTCAACAGGAACTTATATGAAAACCATCGTGTTCTTATCTCCGGTTTTAGTTCTGCCGGAAGATATGCAGAAGGAAATCACAGTCCTGGAATTTCCTCTTCCGACGGCAGATCAGATACACTCTGTCATGGATGATCTGATTGAAACAAATGCGGATGTTATCCAGGTGGATTTAGACGAAAGTGAGAGAAGAAGTCTGGCGAAGGCAGCTTTGGGCCTGACCCTTCAGGAAGCGGAGAACGCTTTTTCCAAGGCTATGGTGGAGCTGAAAGGGTTAAACCGGAAAGCATTTCAGACGGTGATGGAAGAAAAGAATCAGGTCATACGGAAGACAGGAATCCTGGAATTTATCAAATCAGATTTAAGTCTGGAAGATATTGGAGGACTGGAAAATCTGAAAAAGTGGCTGTTAAAAAGGAAAGATTCATGGAGTGAAAGAGCAGCGTTTTATCATCTGCCGGCGCCAAAAGGAGTGCTGATCACAGGTGTGCCCGGCTGCGGAAAAAGTCTTACCGCTAAAGCCATGAGCGCAATCTGGGAACTCCCTTTGTTAAAGATGGATATGGGAAGAATTTTCAGCGGCGTGGTGGGAAGTTCAGAGGAAAATATGAGAAAAGCCATCGCCACGGCAGAAGCGGTGGCGCCGTCGATTTTATGGATTGATGAGATTGAGAAAGGATTTGCCTCCGGCGGGGAAGCCACCGGGGACGGCGGAACTTCCGCAAGAGTTTTCGCCTCCTTTTTAACCTGGATGCAGGAGAAGGAATCTCCGGTTTTTGTCATTGCCACAGCAAACAATATCAGGACCCTGCCGCCGGAATTATTAAGAAAAGGCCGCTTTGATGAGATCTTTTTTGTGGATCTGCCGACTTTTTCTGAGAGAAAGAAGATTTTTGAACTGCATATCCGGAAGAAAATCTGTTCCTGCAGAGCAGGGGAAAACTTTGTTATAACAGAAGAACTTCTGGAACATCTGGCACGGATCAGTGAGGGATTTGTGGGAGCGGAGATTGAACAGGTAATTTACAATGCGCTGTATGAAGCCTTTTTTGAGAAGCGAAAGGTTTTGCCGGAAGATATTGAGCAGGCAGTGGCCATGACGATTCCTCTGTCCGTAACGCAGAAGGAGCAGATCAAAGAGCTGAGAGAATGGGCCAATATCAGAGCCGTAGCCGCCACTGCCAAAGAAGATCTGAAACAGTATCAGGTCAGTGAGCAGGCGCGTAAAGAAGATAAAGAAGGAGATATTAATACAAGCCGGGGAGGACGGCTGCTTGATTTTTAGGAGGAAATTATGTCAATGACATTAACGATGGTTGCATTGTCTGTCGCGGTAACCGGCACATGCAGCATAAGCAGTATTCGAACATTTCTGAAATTCCGCCAGCAGGAGAAAATGCTGGGAAGAGAGACTGCCAGCAGGATTGAAACGAATTTTACAGATGAAGGTCTGCTGATCAAAACATTAGAGGAACATGGAATGGAAGTGATTCTGGAGGAAGACGGAGCCATCCGGGCTTCCGCGGAAGAGAAAGAGCTGGTATACAGCAAGAATTTCCAGGGAGTCTATGAAGTGGATTTAGGCGGTCAGCCGGAGTCGGAAGAGCTGGTGCAGGAATTGATTTCCCTGGAGGAAGAGTATGGATTTAATGTTCAGGAGTTTACGTATCAGAGATTAAAAGAGCATCTTTCGTCAGAAGGGATGGAAGTTCATTCCGAAGAGGTATTAGAGGATAATACCATTAAGATCGTCCTTAATGTGTAACCCGGTCAAAAGAGAAATATAAGAAAGGAAATCAGACATGCCATTTTTCATGATCAGAAATGATATTACAAAAGTCAGAGCCGATGCGATTGTAAATCCGGCCAACGAGGAACTGCTGGAGGGAAGCGGAACCAGCCGGGCCATCTATCTGGCAGCAGGGGAAGAAAAGCTGGACAAAGCCTGCCGTAAGATTGGAAGATGTGAACTGGGAAAGGCAGCGGCAACTCCTGCCTTTCGTCTGACTGCGCAGTATATTTTTCACGCTGTGGGACCGGTATGGATCAATGGGGAAAGAGGAGAGGAAGAAATTCTCTATCATACTTATATGGAAACCCTGCGTCTGGCAGAAGACTACCGTCTGGATTCCATAGCGTTTCCGCTGCTTTCCGCAGGAAATTACGGTTTCCCAAAAGAGATTGCCATGAGAACTGCGGTAAGAGCCATCAGTGAGTTTCTTATGGATCATGAAATGACAATATATCTGGTTCTTTATGATCAGGATTCTTTTGCTATCAGCAGGAAATTGTCAGAATCCATAGAAGCTTACATAGACGATCACTATGTAGAAGAAAATGATGAAAGGATTCCGGGAGATGAAGATTACCCGGAAACGGCAAAAGAAGAATTTCGGATGAAACTGGATAATATACCGGTTACGGCATCCATGCCGCGTCCGCAAAGAGCCGCACAGCGCATTGAACAGAGAGCAGATCAGGAAGTTCAGATGAATTTTCTGGAACAGCTGCTGAGAAAAAAAGAAGAAACCTTTTCTCAGGCACTGCTGCGGATGATCGATGAGAGAGGCTTGAAGGATTCTTATGTATACAAGAAGGCAAATATTGACCGGAGACATTTTTCAAAGATTCGGAATCATCCGGATTATACGCCAAATAAAAAGACAGTGATCGCATTTGCGGTTGCGCTGGAACTGTCTTTAGAGGAAACCAATGATCTGCTGATGAAAGCAGGATATGCATTTTCTAACTGTTCAAAATTTGATGTGATCATTCGTTATTTTATTGAAAAAAAAGATTATGATATTTTTGAGATTAACGAAGCATTGTTTTCATTTCATCAGCCGACACTGGGAGAATAAATGTCTCCTGTCATGCGACCAAACCAATTCAGAAATCCGGTATCATAAGCTTATCAAAAGAAAGGAAGGTAAGCAGAATGAAAAAAGGATTAACAGAATTGGTTTTTATTTTAGATAGAAGCGGCTCTATGGCAGGACTGGAAAGTGACACCATCGGCGGGTTTAACGGAATGATCCGGAAACAGAAAAAGCAGAAAGGCAAGGCAAATGTAACGACTGTTTTGTTTGATGACCGCTGTAATGTGATTCATGACAGGTTTCCGTTAAAAACAATTCTGCCGATGACGGAAAGGGATTATTATGTAGGAGGCTGCACGGCGCTGCTGGATGCGGTGGGAAAGACAATCCAAAAGATGGCGAATATCCAGAAACATCTGCCGGAGAAAAAAAGAGCGGAGAAAGTGATTTTTGTTATCATGACAGATGGAATGGAAAATGCCAGCCGGGAATATGGATATAAGGAAGTAAAATCCATGATTGAAAAAGAAAAGGAAATCTACGGATGGGAGTTCCTGTTTCTGGGCGCCAATATTGACGCGGTGGCGGAAGCAGGCAGAATGGGAATCCGAGCAGACCGATCCGTTACTTTTCAAAATGACAGCCAGGGAATCGCGGTAAATTATCAGGCAGTGGAAGAAACCTTAAGCTGTATGCGGGCAGCAGCTTCTATGGCTCAGGTTGATGGCAGATGGAAAGAGGCAATCGAGAAAGATTACAGAAAGAGAAAGGGGAAAAAATAATATGGCAGTACTTGGAGCCATACTGGGAGATATTGCAGGGTCCCGGTTTGAATTTAAACGGCCGTTTCGGCTGGATATACAGAACTGCGAACTGTTTACGAAAGATTGTGAATTTACGGATGATACGGTGATGACACTGGCAGTCAAAAAAGCGGTCATAACGAGAGCAGATCTTGTGAAAACCATGAAGGAAATCGGAAGGCATTACCCTGACTGCGGATATGGGGGAAAGTTCCGCAGGTGGATACTGGGAGAAGATACAAAACCTTATAACAGTTATGGCAACGGATCCGCCATGAGAGTGTCTTTTATAGGGGAATATTTTAACCGTTTGGAAGATGTGGTCCGGGAAGCGGAAAAAACGGCAGCAGTGACTCATAATCATCCGGAGGGAATCAAGGGAGCCGTTGCCACGGCGGTATGTATCTGGATGGCAAAGAATGGAAAAACAAAAGATGAAATTTATGATTATGTGATAAAGCAGTATCCGGCAGAAACTTATGAATACAGCATAGATAAGGATTTGAATTATCTGAGAAAACATTACCGCTGGAATGAAACCTGCATGGGAAGCGTGCCGGCAGCCATGAGATGTTTTTATGAGAGCAGTTCTTTTGACGGCTTTATGAGAAATCTGTTTCAGCTGAACTGTGACTGTGATACCATTGGAGCAATCGGCGGAGCCGTAGCAGAAGAATTCTATCATGGCGTCGGATTTGACGGGGAAGAGATTCTAAGAAGATATCTGGATGACAGACTCTGGGAAATCTGGGAATTATAAAATGTTGATTTTTATCAATTATTTGTGGACAGCAGGAAGGGATTCGTGTTATAAATAAAGTATAACAATTACGCTGGGAATTTCGCAAAAGCAGCATGAAAACAGGCACAATGAAAGAGGGAGAATGAAATTAAATAAAGCAACAATAAAAGAAAAGATACTGGAAAAGCTTCAGGAGAAGCTGAAGGAGACATTGGATGCGGTGATTCCGATTCTTGTCATTGTATTGATTCTTTGTTTCTCTATCGCTCCGATTGAATCCGGCATCCTGCTGGCGTTTCTGCTGGGAGCAGTCCTTCTGATCATCGGTATGGTCCTGTTCACTTTTGGTGTGGATCTGGCCATGATACCGATCGGAGAAAATGTGGGAACCTGCATGACACAGACAAAGAAACTGTGGCTGATCGCTCTTTTGAGTTTTATCCTTGGTTTCATTGTTACAATATCAGAGCCAGATCTTCAGGTTCTGGCGGAACAGGTGCCGTCTATTCCGAACATGGTGCTTGTCCTGTCGGTAGCGATCGGCGTGGGGATTTTCCTGGTTGCGGCTGCTTTGCGCATGCTGTTTGGCATAACACTTGCGCATATGCTGATCGTGCTGTATGGAATTATCTTTATATTAACCTATTTTGTACCCGGTGATTTTATCGCCATTGCATTTGATTCAGGCGGCGTGACCACCGGACCGATGACGGTGCCATTTATTATGGCCCTGGGTCTTGGTATTTCTGCGATTCGAAGTGATGAACGGGCAGAAGATGACAGTTTCGGGCTGGTTGCCCTTTCATCTGTGGGTCCGATTCTTTCTGTTCTTATCTTGAGTTTGATATATCATCCGGAAACAACAGAATATGCGGCGGAACCTTTGCCGGAGATTCATAATTCCGTGGAATTGTGGAGTCTGTTTGCGGAAGGATTTCCTGAATACATGAAAGAAATGGCAGTATCTTTACTGCCGATTATCGTATTTTTCATTATTTTCCAGATTATTTTCAAAAAAATGAAAAAGAAAATGATTGTGAAAATCATCGTAGGCATGGTGTATACCTATATCGGGCTGGTGCTTTTCCTCACCGGCGTCAATGTGGGATTTATGCCTGCCGGCAATTATCTGGGGCAGATCATCGCAGGGAATTCTTATTCCTGGATTATCGTGCCCATCGGAATGCTGATCGGATACTTTATCGTACTGGCAGAACCGGCCGTTATGGTACTGACTCATCAGGTAGAGGAAATCACATCTGGAACCATCACAGCGAAGGCTATGAGACTCAGTCTGTCCATCGGTGTGGCGGTATCTCTGGGTCTGGCAATGATACGGGTTCTGACAGGAGTCTCTATTTTCTGGTTCCTGATTCCGGGGTATGGAATTGCGCTGATTCTGTCATTTTTTGTACCGAAAATATTTACGGCGATCGCATTTGACTCAGGCGGAGTTGCTTCCGGTCCTATGACTGCGACATTTTTGCTGGCATTTGCCATGGGAGCCTGTGAAAGCGTCGGGGGAAATATTGTTACAGACGCATTTGGAGTTGTGGCGATGGTTGCTATGACGCCGCTGATCACCATACAGATTCTGGGACTGGTATATCAGCTGAGCAGCAAATCTGAAGAAACTGTGGGAGACAGAAAAGAGCCGGCAGCGCTCTCAGAACTTCCGGACCATGAGATCATAGAACTGTAAGAGGGAGGAAAAATGAGCGGAATCTATATGTTGATGACAGTTGTGAAACGTTCTGTCGGGAAAAGAATATTAGACTTGTATCAAAAAGATAATCTGGATGTCAATCTCTGTATGCTGGCCAAAGGAACTGCCACCAGTGAAATGCTGGACTGCTTTGGCATGGAGGCTAACGAAAAGATGGTAACCTTATCAATCATAACAGAAGATACGTGGAAAGAAGTCAAACGGGATCTGGAACAAGAGATTCAGATTGATGTGCCGGGAACTGGCATTGCATTTCTGATGTCTCTGTCAAGCATAGGCGGCGGACGGACTCTGCGGTTTTTTGTGGATGGACAGACATTTGAGAAAGAAGAGGAGAGTGTTATGAAGGATACGACATATGAATTGATCGTTGTGGTTGCAAACCATGGGTATACGGAAGAAGTTATGGATGCGGCACGCGAGATGGGAGCCAGAGGCGGAACGGTTCTTCATGCCAAGGGAACCGGCTTTAAAAAGGCGGAAAAATTCCTGGGAGTATCCATTGTGGACGAGAAAGAAATGATTTTTATTGTAACTAAGAGTACAGAGAAAAATAAAATCATGAAATCCATTATGGAAAAGGCGGGACTCAGCAGCGAGGCGAAATCAGTTGTTTTTTCCATTCCGGTATCCGATGTCGCCGGACTCAGGCTGGAGGAGATTCAGTAGATAGATATGCTCCATGAGCATAAAAAATCATATAATACGGGTATTAGACATGGTCAAGATACCATTTTATAATGTAAGTGTAACCGGGAGAGAGGCTCCCGGATGGCACTTACATTTTTTTGACCGTTCAAAAGAAGAAAGGAGACAGCCTATGAGAAAAATTGCAGGAATTTTGTGTATCCTTGTGATGCTGATGATTCCGGCGGGATGCCAGAGCAAAGACCAGAGAAGGGAAACAGGCAGCACTACGGCTTCCATGGAACAGCAGGAAATACGCAATGGCAGGATACTGATTGCTTATTTTTCTCTGGCAGAGAACAGGAATACCCCGGATGGAATGGACGGTACAACTTCGGCCAGCATACTGGATGAAAATGGAAGACAGTATGGAACGACAGAGTATATGGCACGAATGATTCAAAATGAAATCGGAGGAGATCTGTATTCTATTGAGACAAAAGAAGCGTATCCGTCAGATTATGATGCGGTACCGAAGGCAGAGAATTTGAAGGGCCTGGCAGTCGAAGCGGAAGAAGTGCCGGATGCACAAGAAACAGTAACACAGTGGATACAGAATCTGGGATTTGAGACAGAACGTGCAGACAATGGGAATGAACAGATATACATCGCGGTTACTGCAGGGGAACATGTTTTAAGCGGAATTTTATATGGGACAGATCTGGCAGATGAGATTCAGGAGCAATTTCCTTTAACGATGTCCATGGTGAATTATGGCGGGGGAGAATTTTATGGCGGAATTGATTTTACACCGAAAAATTCAGGAAACGGACAGATGAACTTTGAAAATGGGGATATTACTTACTGCAGTCAGAATAACACATTGGCAGTTTTTTATGCACAGACAGAAAATCCGGATCTGACGATGGAAGTGCAGCCGATTGGAAAGATTGTATCCGATTTGTCGGTATTAGAAGAACTGCCTGAAACAGTGGAAATGACATTTCAGATAGCAAAGTAGAAATGGAGGATGATAGCATGAGAAAGAAGATAATAGCAATGATCATAACCGGAATTCTGGCAGTTTCAGTGACGGCTTGTCAGAGTGACGGGGAACAGAGCAGCTCGCAGAGTCAGAATAGCGGGCAGACAGAAAGCAGCGCAAATGTGGAAATTCCGGAAGATGCTAATATTCTGGTGGCATATTTTACATATGGAGAAAATGCCAAACTGCCGGACGGGGTAGATGCTTCCTCCAGCGCAAGCATTCAGGCGTGGGACGGAGACACTACCGGAAATACAGGTCTTGCTGCTCACTGGATCAGTGACGCCGCAGGCGGAGATTTTTTCTTCATTCAGACCGAAGAAAAGTACCCGGGAGATTATGATGATACTGTAGACCAGGGACAGGAAGAACAGAGTGAAAATGCAAGACCGAAACTGTCTTCTCATGTAGATCATATGGATCAGTATGATGTGGTTTTCCTTGGATATCCGAACTGGTGGGGAGATATGCCAATGGCTGTTTACAGTTTCCTGGATGAATATGATCTGTCAGGGAAAACAGTGATTCCATTTGTGACGTCTGGCGGCAGCGGATTTTCTGATACAGTTTCAGCAATCAAAGAAGAAGAGCCGGATGCGGACGTACAGGAAGGTCTGGAGCTGAGTGATTCAGAAACCGCAGATTCAGAAGATGAAGTAAAATCCTGGGTGGAAAGTCTCGGAGTTAATTAGGAAATAGAATACATTTAAATAAGAAGAAACCCGTTAGAATGAATGGATATTTTATTCGCGGGTTTCAGTCTTGTAAAGATAAAATGCTTTTTAAGTATAGAAAGAAATACAAGATAAGTATTTGATGTTTTTATAAAGGAAGCATAGACTAAAGATGTAGAAAACAGAAGATTTTGGAAGGCAGGTAATAGAAATGAAGATAATAGAAAAACAAACATTGGATCAGGAAAGAGCTCTATATGGAAGCAAAAATCTGCTGGTAAAAGATTGTGTTTTTGACGGACCGGCAGACGGAGAAAGTGCATTGAAAGAATGCCAGAAAATAGAAGTAGAAGGATGTTTCTGGAATCTTAGATACCCATTCTGGCATGATCATGGTTTAAAAATAAAAGATACCGAATTGACACAGATGTGCAGAGCAGCATTATGGTATTCTGACCATATTGAAATTACCGGGACCAAAATGCATGGAATCAAGGCATTAAGAGAATGCAGTGATGTGGTTATAAAGAACTGCGACATCATCTCACCGGAATTTGGATGGTCTGTCCGCGGAATTCAAATGGAGGACAGCAGGGCAGAGAGCGAATATTTTATGATGAGATCTGAGAATCTGCACTTTAAAAACGTAGAATTCAAAGGAAAATATTCTTTCCAGTATATCAAAAATGCGGTTTTTGAAAACTGTAATTTTGATACAAAAGATGCTTTCTGGCATGCAGAAAATGTTACAGTAAAAAATAGTGTGGTAAAGGGTGAATATCTTGCATGGTATTCTGATGGCCTGACACTGGAAAATTGCAAGATCATCGGTACACAGCCTTTATGCTACTGCAAAAACCTGAAACTGATTCACTGTGAAATGATTGACACAGATCTGGCATTTGAGAAGTCTAAGGTGGAAGCAGAAGTTACCACACCGGTAATCAGCATAAAGAATCCAAAAGAAGGATACATCAAAGTTCCGCAGGTTGGTGAGATCATTATGGATGACGAGACAGCCAAAGGAAAGGTGATCATAAATGAGCCATGCAGAAAATGTTCCAATGCGGCATGTGCGTAAAAAGAAGACGCTGAACGGACAAAATCATGAGAAGAATATGGAGCAGGAACTGGCCAGGATTATCCGCCAGGAGCCGGAGCCGGACAGAAAGCAGAAGCTGTTTCTCTTATGCAGGATGAGTGTTCCCTCTATTCTTTCGCAGATTACTTCTATTATTATGCAGTATATTGACGCGGCAATGGTTGGAGGACTGGGCGCGGCGGCATCCGCGTCCATTGGAGTAGTATCAACGAGTACATGGCTGTTAAGCGGATTGTGCAGCGCAGTGTCAACGGGATTTTCCGTTCAGTCTTCCCATCAGATTGGAGCAGAAAACAAGGAAGGCGCGCGAAACGTATTAAGGCATGGGATGATAACAGCAATTCTTATTTCCTCTTTTCTTGCGCTTTTCGGGGCGTCTGTCAGCACAGCACTGCCAGTATGGCTCAAGGCAGATCCGGAAATCAGAGAACAGGCATCAGGATATTTTCTTGTATTTGCCTGTTCTCTTCCGTTTGTTCAGATGAATTCCATCTGCAGCTTAATGCTGCAGAGCAGCGGAAACATGCGGACGCCCAGCATTCTGAATGCATCGATGTGTCTGCTGGATGTGGGGTTCAACTGGATTTTTATCCGGCATTTTGGAGTTATAGGAGCTGCGCTGGGAACAGCAATGGCAGAAGTGACCATTGCGTGTATTATGATATGGGAAGTTTTTGTAAAATCACCGGTATATCGATGCCGAAAAGGAGAAAAACACCGCTTTGACGCAGGAATTTTGTCCAGAGCGTTTCGTCTGGGGGTTCCCATGGGCTTTGAACATCTTGTAGTGTGTGGAGCAATGATCGTGACAACCAGAATCATTGCGCCGATTGGAACCACTGCAGTAGCAGCGAATTCCTTTGCGGTAACAGCGGAAAGTTTTTGTTATATGCCTGGATATGGAATTGCCGCGGCAATATCCGCTTTGGTGGGACAGAGCCTTGGAGCGGGAAAGAAAAAGCTGGCAAAAAGCTTTTCCAATATGGCGGTACTGTCAGGGGCTGCAGTCATGGGCATTGCCGGAGGGCTCATGTTCTTCTTATGTCCGTTTGTATTTCAGATTCTGACGCTAGATCTGCAGGTAAGAAAATCAGCAGTGGAAGTGCTGCGGATCGAATTGTTTGCGGAGCCGCTGTATGGGGTTTCTATTGTCGCGGCAGGAGCTCTTCGGGGCGCCGGAGATTCTCTGATTCCAAGCCTGTTAAATTTAATCAGTATCTGGGGTGTGAGAATCAGCCTGTCTGTTATGCTGGCAGGAAGATGGGGACTGAGAGGCGTATGGGCTGCCATGGCCGTGGAATTGTGCGTCAGAGGGCTTCTTTTATTGATCCGTCAGCAGAGAAAATTGTGAAGACATTATGCAGTTTGTTACAGAATTATTACAGAATTATTGAAAAAAGTGTTTACAAGGCGTAATAAATGTGATATATTAGTCGTTGTAAGAAAAATGTAAGAAATGTAATAAAGTGATTTTAATTGGGAGGAACAAGAAACTATGTACCGAAAATTCTGTACAAAGGCTGCGGCATGTGCAATGAGCTTAATGATGGCAGGCGGTGTTTCAGTAATTACCAGTGAAAATAATGTAAAAAATGTATCTGCGTCTTCTACATATTCAAGATATGTCACAGCATCATCTTTGAACATCAGATCCAAAGCGAGCACAAGCTCATCTAAAGTTGGATCTTATAAAAAAGGAACAAAAGTTACCTGTTATGGAACAAGCGGAAGCTGGACGAAAGTAAAATACAGCGGAAAGACAAGATATGTCTCCAGCCAGTATTTATCTACAAAGAAACCAGGATCCAGCACAAGCAGTTCCAGTACAAGTACTTCTGCATATTCAAGATATGTCACAGCATCATCTTTGAATATCAGATCCAAAGCGAGCACAAGCTCATCTAAAGTTGGATCCTACAAAAAAGGATCAAAAGTTTCCTGCTATGGAAAAAGCGGAAGCTGGACAAAGGTAAAACACAGCGGAAAGACAAGATATGTCTCCAGCCAGTATTTGTCCACAAAGAAACCAGGATCATCTGCAAGCAGCAGTTCAACTTCATCCAGCAGCAGTAAAGGACAGCAGATTGCAAATTACGCACAGCAGTTTGTTGGAAATCCATACCGCTATGGCGGAACAAGCTTAACAAAGGGAGCAGACTGCTCAGGATTTACACAGTCTGTATATAAAAAATTTGGATATAGCATTCCAAGAACATCTTCTTCACAGAGAAGCGCTGGAAAATCAGTAAGCTGGTCTCAGAGAAAAGCGGGAGATTTGATCTGCTATTCAGGACATGTGGCAATCTACATTGGAAACAATAAGATCGTACATGCAAGTAACGCAAAAGACGGTATCAAGATCACATCACCGGCAAATTACCGTACAGTATTAAGCGTAAGAAGAATTGCAAACTAATTTTCGTAAGAAATTTAAGAAAAAGATAATAAGGAAAAGGCAAAACCTCATGGGTTCTGCCTTTTTTTTTCTTATCTTACATGCTATAATATCCGTATTGGATACAGGACAGTCCATAGATCAGAACATTTTCAAATGTGTATGAAACGGAGTGATATCGGTGATTTCAGAAGAGAAAGTGAAGATTATGACGGAACTTGCCCGCTATGAAAAAGAATATGGCAGAAAAGACTTCTATATCAATCGATATCAGAAAGAGGACTATGTCCGGCTGGAAATCATTAAAGTAAGCATGGCTCTGACGGTGGCGTTTCTGGGCATTATCCTTCTGCTTGCGTTTTTTCAGATGGATCTGGTCCTTTCCATGCTGCGTCAGGATAAGCTTACTTTGATTCTGCTGGGACTGCTGGTTTCTTATATTCTGCTGTTCCTCATTTACATTCATTTTACGAAGAAGAGGGCAGAACGGGAATATCAGGAAGCAGAAGTAAGAACCAGGGTTTACGATAAGCAGTTAGAAGAACTCCTTCGGCTTTATGAAGAGAAAGAGAAGGAGGATGACAGTCCTACAATCATTTCGGAGGAAAAGGAAGATGGAGAAACTATTAATATTTAGAGAACGGATTTTAAAATTTCTTTCTTCTAATGGAAGGGTGCTTCGCCTTGCGGGTAAATTTATCGGGGGAGCATTGCTGTTTTATGTGGCAGGAGAAATGTACGCCTACGGTTCTCTGCTGTCGCAGCCGTTTATGTTCCTGATCCTGGGAATTGCCTGTATTTTTTTGCCGGTTTCCGTCATTTTTCTTTTATATCATCTGATTGTTGCCTTTCAGCTGTCCGCACTGGCCATGGAAATTGGAATCTTATATCTGATTGTGATCGGACTGTATTATCTTATTTATCAGAGAATGTTTAAAAAGACAGAATTATTGTTATTGATGACGCCGGTTCTTTTTTATTTCCATATACCGGCAGTGCTGCCGATCGTTGTAGGATCGTTTATCGGGCTGTATGGACTTCCTGCTATTTTAATGGGATCCTGCTGTTATTATTTCGCTGTCACAGTACAGGAAGGAATCCGCCAGATGAGCGGAGGCGGAAACGAAGGAGGACAGATTTACAGCCTGATCATGAGCAGTACGGCTGAGAATAAAGAGCTGATGCTGGGCCTTCTGGTGTTTATTATAGTCACTGCGGCGGTTGCAGGAATACGAAAGCTCTGGATCGCATATGGATGGTATATCGCAATTCTTGCAGGCGGAGGACTGTATTTATTTGCCGTGCTGACCGGAGGATATTTCTTAGACAATGAAGTCCATATCGTTCCGCAGCTTCTGATGATTCTGGCAAGTCTGCTGATTGTTATGGCGGGGCAGTTTTTGTACAGCGTCATTGATTATACCAGGGAAGAAAATTTTGAATATGAAGATGAAGAGTATTATTATTATGTAAGGGCGATACCGAAAATCTCTATGGAAGAAGAAATGAGTGTAAAGAAAGTAATTGTACCTGCCAGGAGATTTTATTTGAAGCATAAAGAGAAGCATGATGATAAGGGAGAGGAATCTTGAACAATATTGTTAATACAGTTGGAAAATATTTATATTGGTTATCAATACCCCGGATCGGTTTTACAGATGTACTGGATATCCTGATTGTCAGTATTTTGTTTTATCAGATTGTAAAATGGATCAAGACAACCAGAGCGTGGGTATTGTTAAAAGGAATTATATTGCTGCTTTGTATTGCGCTGGCAGCCTATCTTCTGCAGCTGCATACGATCACATTTATTTTGGCGAATACGATGAGTGTGGGAATTACGGCTGTTTTGATCGTATTCCAGCCGGAACTTAGGAGTGCCCTGGAACAGCTGGGAAGAAAGAACTGGATCGCGAATATTTTTTCCACAGATACAGATCAGGTCAAGGAAGGCTATACTGCCAGAACCCTGCAGGAAATCTACAGAGCAGCCATTGAGATGGGCAAAGTGAAAACAGGAGCTTTGATCGTAATTGAGAGAGAAGTTATGCTGGGTGAGTACGAAAGGACGGGAATTCCTATCGATGGAAAAGTCAGCAGTCAGCTTCTGATCAATATTTTTGAACATAATACACCTCTGCATGATGGCGCGGTCATCATTCGAAATAACCGGATTGTTTCTGCAACCTGTTACCTGCCTTTGAGTGACAGTGTGGAGATCGGAAAGGAATTGGGAACCCGGCACCGTGCGGCGGTTGGAATCAGTGAGGTGTCTGACAGTATCACAGTTATCGTTTCTGAAGAGACAGGGGATATCTCCATTGCTGTCAACGGCAAGATCAAGCATGCCCTGGCTCCGCAGGAATTTCGAGATGAACTTTCTGTTCTGCGGGAGGAAAATACCAGCAGCAAGAAGTTTAAGTTATGGAAGGGACTGAATCGCAATGAAAGAAAAAATAGGGAATAACCTGGTTTTGAAAATATTTTCCGTTATTTTTGCGTTCTTATTATGGGTATTTGTCATTAATGTAGACAATCCTGTTATTACAAGAAGCTTTTCCGATGTACCGGTTGATATGCTGAATGAACAGGTGCTGGATGACCTGAATCAGACATATACCATCGAAGACGGGGATACGGTAAGTTTTACCGTGCGGGGAAAAAAGGATATTGTAGACCAGTTAAAGAAATCAGATTTCCGGGCAACAGCGGATGTTTCTTCCATGTCTGATGTTCATGCAATACCAATTCAGGTGGATGCCCTCAAATATAAGGAGCAGCTGGAGATTGATACAGGAAACGCAACGGTTAAGATCGTTCTGGAAGACTTAAAGAGTGACCAGTTCCCGGTAACAGTCAAGGTCAAAGGAGAGCCTGCCAGCGGTTATACGGTGACAGATCAGACAGCAAGCCCGAATCTGGTATCGGTGTCAGGCCCAAAAAGCACGATCAGTCAGATTGATGAGGTTGTGGCGGAAGTGGATGTAAGCGGACTGAAGAAAGATGTCACGACGACACAGACCTTGAAATGTTATGATTCCGACGGGGAAGAGATCAGTCAGAATGATATTACCCTGGATACGAAGGAGATCCATGTACACGTACAGCTTTCCAAGACCAAGACAGTTCCGTTTACTGTTAAAACAAAGGGAAGTCCGGCGAGCGGATATATTCTGGGAAGTGTAACTTATAAGCCGAAAGAGATTGAGATCACAGGAAATGCAGATGATCTTGATAAGATTGATGAGATTGAACTGGCAACACTGGACATTTCCAACAGCGCGGAAGATGTGGAAAAGACGATTAAAGCATCAGAGATTAAACTTCCAGATGGCATCAGCTTTGTAAAAGATGCCAGCGACATTGGAAATATCGTGATACGTGCCAACATTGAAAAGCAAAAAGAGCGTACATTGGAGATACCAGTCAGTCAGATCACATTGGAAAATAATACGGACAATTATGATGTGACATTTGATGATGAAACTATAGAAGTTCAGCTTACAGGACTGCAGTCTGCAGTGGATGGTGTAAAAGCAAAAGATCTGAATCCAAAGATTGATATGAGTCTGTACAAAGAAGGAACTCATACAGTTCAGGTACAGCTGACGGATATTGACAATGTATCGATCAAGGGAAATGTCAGCACAACGATTACGGTAAAATAAGGAGACCACGAAACTATGGATAAAACATTATCGATTGTTCTTCCATCGTATAATGAAGAGCAGATGATTGAAAAAACCACAGAAACAATCAGTGATATTATGGAAAGGGAAAGAATTCCTTATGAGCTGATTTTTGTCAATGACGGATCAAAAGACGGAACATGGGATAAGATCCTGGAGCAGAAGGAGAAAAACACTCATGTCAAAGGAGTCTGTTTTTCCCGGAATTTTGGAAAAGAATCGGCCATTTCTGCCGGACTTGATCAGGCAGCAGGTGCATGTGTCGCAGTTATGGACTGTGATCTGCAGCATCCTCCGGAGACGCTGGTAACCATGTATCGTTTATGGGAAAGCGGATTTCAGGTAATTGAAGGAATCAAAGCATCCAGGGGAAAAGAAAGCCCGATTTATAAGATGTTTGCAAAAACTTTCTATAAGATCATCAGCAACGCCACAGGCATTGATATGTCCCGGGCGTCTGATTTCAAGCTTCTGGATCGACAGGTAGTGGATGAATATCTGAAGCTGCCGGAACGGAATGTTTTTTTCCGCGCCTTATCTTCCTGGGTTGGATTTAAGACCACATATGTAGAGTTTGACGTACAGAAAAGAGAAGCAGGAGAATCCAAGTGGTCTTTCAAATCTCTGGTAAAATATGCCGTCAACAATATTTCGGCTTTTAGTGCGGCGCCGATGCAGATTGTAACATTTTTTGGATTTATTTTCTTTTTGGTTGCGGTGGTGTTAGGTATCCAGTCTCTTTATATGTATTTTTCCGGACACGCTGTAGAAGGATTTACAACGGTCATTTTGCTGCTGTTATTTGTGGGCAGTGTTCTGATGTTCAGTCTCGGTGTGATCGGATACTATATTTCAAAGATTTATGAAGAAGTAAAAATGAGACCAAGGTATATTATTTCGGAAATAGTTGGATCTGATGAAGAATAAAAGTTTTTTGTCAGACAATGAAGCAAATCATAATTTATGAAGAAGCTTTTTCCAGAATAAAAAGCGAAGAATCTGTGTTATGTATAGATTCTTCGCTTTTCTTTTATTTATGGAACTTTCTTTTTGCGTTATTCCAGTCCGATGCTTTGATCCATTGTTCATAAGGGTGCATCAGCTGGTGTTTTTTGATGGTGTTTCTTTCTCTGTAATATGGGCGGAACATCTTTTGCTTGATCTCAAGATATTTGCGGTCAACGGTTACAATATCTTTTACATCTTTCAAATCCCACTGGTAAATGCCAAAATACTGCAGACGGTCGTATTGGCCAGTTTCTTTGCAGACTTTTGTCACAATGCGGGAAGCAGCAATATGATGCTGATGTCCATATTCGCCATCCGGATTATGGGTAACGATTTCTTTCCAGTCACGATAAGAAAGAAGAGACCGGATATCCTGTTCGATTTCTTTTTCATATGGAGCCCAGTCGATACGGTGTCCATTTTCATAATCCGGATAATTCAGGATAATATTTGGCGTATTGGTGATCTTCATAGCATTTTTAAATTCCCAGTAGCGCCGGTGGTTATAGGTCTTTGCATTAGTCAGACATACAACAAAATAGCGGTGCTGCGCCAGGTGAGCGCCGCCCCAGAGACTTTCATCATCCGGATGCGCAACGATCATAATGCGGTCGACATGATCCAGACAAATTTTATTCAGATAGGAAGTATCGACATAATCCTCTGTATCAGGAGGATTTGTATTCATAATGCAGAAGAAAGCAAACACCATGCAGGCAATCAGAAATATTTTTTGTACTCGATCAAAATATCTCATACAGTCACACTTTTCCGCCTGTTGATTTGAAAACCAGGAACTTGCTGATAAAGTAATTGACAACGGTGACAATTACCTGAGTTTCCAGTTTTGCAATCATTTCCGGCTGATGGAGAATTTCTACGCAGAAAGGGACGCCGCCCACCTCTACGGCCATGGTAACAAGACGGCCGAGGACAAAACGGATAAATTCCCGAAACCCTTCAGTGAAAGAAGATGTCTTGGACTGAAAGACAAACAATTTGTTGACGACAAAGGCGAAACAGATCGCCGCGGCAACAGAAAAGAAATTGCTGATCCGGTAATCAATGCCCAGAGGGCCTTTCAAAACCGCAAACAGTCCAAGATTCACTAAAGTGGTGCATCCGCCGAAAAACAGATAACGGATCCGTGAATCATGATAAAGCTTTTTTACAACGTGCAGCATAACCTACTCCTTTTCCTTATAAAACAAAAACATGGACAAATTTCCTGATATAAGAAATTTGTCTTAATATAGCTAATATCTTAAGACATTTTTTAAGATTTTTCAACTGTAATTTGATATACTACAATTTGAAAGTATGATCTGCGGATCAGGAATCGCTGATCAGAATATGGAATAGGAGAAAATAAAGGAGTAGAAAAGAGATGGTAGAAGAAAGGAAAAGAGGGAAAGTATATCTGATCTATACGCTGATGTTTCTTGTTATGTGTGCCGCGGCCTTTTATCCGTTTTACGAAGAAGGCAAGGGATTCATATGGGGAGCAGGAGTGGAAGACGGACTAAGCCAGCACTTTACTGCGCTGACCTGTTACGGACGGTGGATCAGAGAGGCAGTTTCCAATTTATTCAGCGGACATCTGGAATTTCCCATGTGGGATATGAGCATAGGATATGGAGCGGATATTCTTGCAACGCTGAACTATTACGGAGTAGGAGATCCTCTGAATTTATTGTATGGGCTTGTGCCGGAAAAAAATATGGAGCAGATGTATAATTTTATGATTCTTCTTCGAATGTATCTGGCTGGCCTGGCTTTTGTCATATACAGCAGGAAGATGAAGAAAAGAAGTTTCGGCACTGTAATGGGAGCACTGGTCTATGTATTTTGCGGATTCAGTTTCCGCCTGGGACTGCGGCATCCGTTTTTCCTGAATTCCATGATTTATTTTCCAATGCTCTGTCTTGGAATCGAAAAGATCTATAAAAAGGAAAAACCTTATGTGTTTATTCTGACTGTGGCTGTAGCGGCAATGAGCAACTATTATTTCCTGTACATGCTGACAATCTTTTCTGTGATTTATGCATGGATTCGTTTTTATGAGTATGTAAAAGAAGACAGGATCAGGAAGTTTTTCCTGACAGTAGGGCAGTTTATCGGATATTATGTACTGGGGATTGCCATGGCGGCGGCCGTTCTTTTACCGTCTGTCATAGGATTTCTGGGAAATGGACGTTATGGAAATGGTGTGAATCTTTTAACTTTGATCGTTTATCCGGCAAAATATTATATGCTGGTGCTGGATAACATCATCGGATATGGAAATGCGGGAAACAATACAAATGTAGGGTATCTTCCAATCGCGGGAATTGCGATCTTATTTGTTCTCTTCTCTCAGAGGATGAAACACAAAAAATATAAGGCTGCGTTTCTGGCCTGCATCATAGCGCTGGCATTTCCGATTTTCGGTTTCGCATTCAATGGATTTTCTTATGCCAGCAACCGCTGGAGCTTTGTTCTGAGTTTTATTGCAGCGCTACTGGTTGCGGAGATGTATCCAAGGTTTTTCCTGATGTCAAAGAAGCAGAAAATAGGAATCGCCGCCGGCATTGTTCTTTATATTGCCATTGTCGGCATCAGTCTTCTCTCCGGCAATGAATCGCTGCTGGGCAATAATCAGGGGAATCTTCTGGCAGGAGCGCTGATGGCAGTATTTTTCCTTGTTTTTCTGCTGGCACAGAGCAGGGAATGGGATCATAAAAACAAACTCTGCCGGATTTGTATAGCGGTGCTGATGGTGGTTTCTGCAGGAGTTCACGGATACTACCGTTTTGATATGGATCAGAAGGGATATGTAAAAGAATTTCTGGATTACGGAACCGCGGCAGAGACTCTGCAGGCAAAACAGGTGGAGATGCTGAATCAGATAAAGGATGATTCCTTATACAGAGTCCATGCAGAAGGATACAAATATAAGAATTATGGACTGTATAATAATCTGAATACGATCAGCGGATATTACAGCATCACTCCAGGGAATATTTCAAAGACCATCAACAGTTTTCAGACGCTGGGAATGCAGTATTCTGATAAATATCACGGCCTGGATCAGAGAATGGGGCTCCTGACATTGTCAGGGGTGAAATACATGACTACATCCAAGGAAAATGATGTGCCGTATGGATTTAAGAAAATTAAGCAGAATGGAAAGGTCGGTCTGTATGAAAATCAATATGCGCTGCCGCTGGCCTACAGCTACGATACTTACATTACCGAGAATCAGTATGAGGCGCTGAATGGAGTCGGCAGGGAGCAGGCTATGCTGGAAAACATCGTGCTGAAGGAGGAAATCGAAGGATGCTCTGTAAAACAGGAAAAAGTATCAGATAACACATCGGTTACAACGATTCCACTGTCCGGAAACCGGATTTCATCTCCGGAAGGGAAAGAATACGCGGAGATAACGATTCCGGCGAATCCGGATAAGGAAACTTATCTGTACTTTAAGAATCTGGTTTACGATGATTCTCAGAGCAATACAGGAAATATTTTCATGAGCGGAAAGAAGAGTACGGATGGAATCCGGGTGAAACAAAATGACATCAGTAAAAAGATTTATATTCAGAGTACATTCAGTCCGTACTATTTCGGCCGTACAGATTATATGGTAAAACTTAACCACCGGGGAACAGAAGACAAGGAAAAGATAAAATTATATTTCCTCTCACCGGGAACTTACCAGTTTGATCAGCTGTATCTGGTGGAAGTGGACCGGGAAGACACCATACAAAAAATCCAGAACCTCCAGAAGAATGCGCTGGAACATATTTCTTACAGCGGCAATCATTTTTCCGGAGAGATAAAAACAGACCGGGAAAAGATCGTCTGTGTGGCAGTTCCTTATTCCAGCGGCTGGAAAGCATACGTTGACGGGAAAGAAACGAAGATCTATCAGGCAAATGGCATGTATATGGGAATTCCGGTAGAAAAAGGCGCCCATACCATAGAATTAAGCTATACAACGCCAGGACTTAAGATTGGGGCTGCAGTCAGCGCAGCGGCATGGATCATTTTTATTGTATTTGTTATCGCAATGCAGAAGAAAAAGACGATCAAAAAGGAAAAATAAATCAAAGAAGGGAGACTGATTCCAGATGCGGAGTTGGTCTCTTTTGCTTTTTACGAGCATCTAACAGAAATCTTACCTGCATTTTTTTGATATTTTCCATGATATTCCGTAACATAAATTGAAGACAGGAGAATGGGAAAATGAAAGAACAGGAACGCCGGCAGGTTTATGCAAAATTTTATACGCAGCATAAAATTGAAAAAAATCATATTTTATATGAAGCTGATTATGGGAGAGGAATGACTGGCAATCCGTATGGTATCTTCCGGGCATTTCGGAAAAGAAAAGACTTTACGCAATATGAGCATTTCTGGGTCATGAAAAACTGGAAGGAGAATGCCAGGATCATGGAACTTTATAAAAATGACCAAAATGTGCATTTCATTCGATATATGAGCGAAGAATATCTGTATCATGCGGCAACCGCCGCGTATCTGATCAATGATCTTGCATTTCCTTCTTTTTATACACCGCGGAAGGGGCAGATTTATTTCAATACCTGGCATGAGATGAAACCGGGAGAATACGGATTTGACGCCCGGGATGGAAATGTAGAAGCCAGGAATATCATTCGGAATTTTCTGGCGTCAGATTATCTGCTGGCGTCTGATGACAGGATGGAGGAAATCTATCAGAAATCTTTTAAGCTGAAAGGAATATACAAAGGAATCATTTTGCGGGGAGGAGAGCCCAGACTGGATATGGATAATAACAGTCTGCAAAATTGGGAAGAAAATGGAACGCGTCTTTTAAACATTATCATCGACCATGCAGGAATTCCAAAGAAAGAATCGATTTTGAAAAAAATAAAGAAAAAAGCAGCTCGGAAAAAAGAAACCGTTTTATTTTATGGAAGTGACCTGAGAGAAAATGGAGTAACATATTCTCTGCTGAGCCTGCTGGATTCCATAGATTATAGAAAATATGATGTGACTCTGCTGGCTGTACTGAACCGGGAAGGAACGAACCGGGAGAAAATATGCGCGGTCAATCCTAATGTGCGGGTGATTACAAGATTTGGAGCGCCAAACGGGACGCCGCAGGAACAAAAACGATATGAAAAAGCCCTGAAGCAGGGGATTCCCGCTGAGGCAGCGGAAAGAGAAGCCCTGAGACAGTATATGGAACGAGAGTTCCGCAGAATGTTCGGCAGAGCTGATTTTGATCATCTTATTGAGTTTACAGGATACAGCCCTCACTATGGGATGCTCTTTGCTGCAGCAAAGAAGGGCAGAAAATATATTTGGCAGCACAGTGATTTGGGCCGGGAGACGAAAAAGGAATTAAAAAAGGGCATCAGTCTGCAGCAAACGCTGGGAACCGTTTTTTCTCTGTATCCATATTATGATAAAATCGTGGCCTGCAGTGAGAGTGTCAGAAATCTGAATCGGAAAACACTGGACAGTGAGGCAGCAGGAGATAAATTTGTATATGTCAGGAACAGTTTTTCAGCGGACCGGGTGCGGACAGACGCAGAGGTGCCATATGATCAGATCGAAGAATACCGGCGTTTTCAGCGTCCGGAGAAAAATTGTATGGTATACGCGAACATGGGACGGCTGTCACCGGAAAAGAACCAGAAAAACCTGATTGAAGCATTCCGAAAACTCCACGAAGAATACCATGATACACAGCTGTACATTCTGGGAGACGGACCGTTAAAAGAAGAATTGGAAAAGCTGACCGGAGAATACCATCTGGAGCGTGATGTGATTTTAACCGGTAACCTTTTGAATCCGTTTGCCCTGCTGAAAGAATGCGGATGTTTTGTTCTGCCTTCTTTGTATGAAGGACAGCCGATGTCCGTCCTGGAAGTACGGGTATTAGGTCTTCCGATTCTTATTTCGGATTTTGAAACAAGGAGAGATGTCTGTATGCCGGCTGGACAGATTGTGGTAAAACAGGATCCGGAGAGCATATACCAGGGAATGAAGCAGTTGTATCAAAATAGAAAATGTGGTTATCACTTCAAGCCGGAACAGTATAACAAAAAAGCTTACCGGGAATTTGAAAACCTGCTGAAAGGAAAATGAAAACGCCCCTCCGCAGGCGGAGAATCCTGTAAAGCAGGATTCTTTCTTAATTTTAAGAATAATTTTGCAGAAGAATGAAGAAAATGAGGGTATCAGCAAATGAAAGAATAGAATGAATACAGATGGAGACGGTTGTATGAATGCATTGAGAAAAATAAAAACAATCCGGCAGGAATGGGAAACGATAAAAAAGGAAAGCCGTGTCTTTCTAAACCAGACAGGAACCCGGAGAGCCAGTGTAAAATTTGCGGAAGCATACAAGAGAGCGAAAATAGACGATAAAAAAATCCTTTATGAAAGCTATTGGGGCAGAGGGATGATTGATAATCCATACGCCATTTTTCTGGAGCTAATGTCCAGAGAACGATATCGTGCATTTACACATGTATGGGTGCTGGATGATTTTGAAAACAATCAGCCTGCTCTGCGGGAATATAGAGAAAATCCTAATGTACGGTTTGTTCTATTTGGAAGTGATGAGTATTTTTACGAACTGGCCAGTGCGAAATATCTGATCAACAATACGACTTATCCACAATACTTTGCAAAGAAAGAACAGCAGATTTATATCAATACCTGGCATGGAACTCCGTTGAAAAGCATGGGATATGAAGTAAAAGGCGGAAACAGCAGTTCCGCCAATACAGTCCGTAATTTTCTGCATGCAGATTATCTTTTGTCAGCAAATGAACGGATGACCAGAATGTATCTGAAAAGTTATAAGATGGAAGGACTCCTCCCGGGAAAGATCATAGAAGAAGGACAGCCGCGCAATGATCTGCTGTTTCATGAAAGAAAGGATGCTGTATATAAAAAGCTGGAACAATATGGGATTACAGCTGACCGGAATAAAAAAGTGATCTTATATGCGCCAACATGGAGAGAAGCCCAGGAGGGAGGACTGAAGGTAAATCCAGAAGAACTGCTGGAAGTAAAAAAGAAGCTGGAAGAAATCATTGGAAAGGAGCGGTATCAGATTCTGATCAAACCTCATCAGTATGTATATCAGCAGTTAAAAGACAGGGAAGAATACCGGAATCTCTTAATTCCCGCCACAGTTGATGCAAATGAACTGATGATCCTGGCAGATATGCTGATTTCAGATTATTCCAGCATTTTTTTAGATTATCTGGTTTTAAACCGGCCTGTTTTATTTTATGTTCCGGATTTGGAACACTACAAGGAAATGCGGGGGCTGAATATCAGGTTAGATGAACTTCCCGGTCCTTGCAGCGATTGTATTTCAGATATTGCCGAGAATATCAGAGACATAGAGACAGTTCAGGAACAATTTAAAGAAAAATACCAGAGAATGCGCCAGGATATCTGCGGCAGGGATGATGGAGATGTCTGCGCGAGAATTGTAAACGCTGTTTTTGAGAAGAGAAAAACATGCAGCACCATAACAGGACAGCATAATAAGAAACGGCTGCTGATATCCTGTGGAGGATTAGCGGAAAACGGTATTACGCATTCGTTTTTAAGCTTGCTGGAGCAGATGAATTATGATGACTGGGATGTTACGGCTCTGGTAGGAGATAATCCGAAAGATCCGGCAAAACACGGAAAGGTCAATGGATTAAATCAAAATGTCCGGACACTGGTTTTGTGTGGATTTCGGATTTCTACGACGAAGGAAGAACAGCGGAGAGTGATAACCGTCCGTCATGGACTGTACCATCCCGTCTGGAAAAGAATTTGTCCGTGGGAAATGTATGCGAGGGAGTACAGGCGGATTTTTGGAATGGCAGAATTTGATTATATCGTTGATTTTCAGGGGTATAATGTCATTCTAACCTCTGTTTTAAGTACAGGGAAAGCAAAGAAAAAGTCAATCTGGCTGCACAATGACATACTGGCGGATATGAATAAAAAAGTAAATGGAAAGAAAAAGAACTGGGAGTGTCTGCATTATAATGTCTCAATGTATCCCTATTTTGATTTTCTGGTTTCCTGCAGCAGAGAAGTCATGAAAGTGAACAGAGAAAAACTGGCTGTAAAAGAAACATATCAGAAATTCAGGTATGCTAAAAATACGGTAAATCAGAAAAGAATGGAATATTATCTGCGGCATCAGGAGACCATCAAAATAAAGAACCGGGAATATCTGATGAAAAATGAAAGTCAGACAGGCTGGGATTCCAAACGAGTGGATGTTATAAGGCTTCCGGAAAGAGAGAACATTAATTTTCTGACAATGGGGAGGATGTCGGTGGAAAAGAATCAGACTGCTTTGATTCATGCATTTTCCAGACTGCATGCAGAATACGAAAAAACAAGGCTGTTTATCATAGGAGCGGGACCTCTCGAAAAGAAAATCAGAGAATGTATTTCGAATCTGGACTTATGTCCGTATATAACGCTGACTGGAAACATAGAGAATCCCTTTGCGTTTATGAAGCGGAGTGACTGCTTTATTCTGCCTTCGATTCACGAAGGACAGCCCATGGTGCTTTTAGAAGCAAGAGCCTGCGGACTGCCGATTATTGTATCTGACTTCTCTACGGTAAACGACAGCCTGTATCCGGACGGGCAGCTGCTGATCGGAACAGATGAGGAAAGTATATACAATGGCTTGAAAACATTGATAGAAGGAACGGTGCCTAAATGCAAATTTGATCTGGGAACCTATAATCAGGAAGCATATGAAGAATTTCAGATGGCGATACAGTGAGGAAGGGGAAATATGGAATCTTTAAATTCTTTCAAAGATGTATACAGTGATTTCAAAACAGATTTAGAAAATAAAATGAGCCAGCGAAAAGGGAGAATCAAGGATGGCATTATATATGGAGAGTATTATGATCTGCCGATAACGAAAAATAAAATCGTATATTATTTTCATCAGGAGGACAGGCAGAATCCTGTTTTTCGAATGATGGCAGATTATATGCTGTCGGAAATGAAGGAAAAAGAAAAGTCATTTTTCATCATTATATCAAATAAAGTTCAAAAGGAAGTACTGCCAGCCAAATACAGAAGTTTCATATTAGAGGAAAACAGAAGAGAGGCAAAAGAAGCGATTGCGTGCGCGGAATTTATAATTGCGGGTAACGGGCTGCCAAAATATTTTGTGAAAAAGAAACAGCAGATGGTTATCCGTTTTCTATCTTTTGTAAAAGGAAAACCAGGGCGCAGCTGGCTGGCACAAAACAGAATCTCCTGGTTTATGAATTCTTCTCTGATTTTTGTGGAGACAGAAGAAGAAAAAAGAATTCTGGAACTAGATTATCAGTTAAAGGGTTTGTTTGAAGGGGAAATTGCGGTTATATCAGAAAATCAGATAAAAAAGAACTGGATTTCTGAATTGAGATGCAGGATATCTGAGAATGACAAACAGAGCGTCAACTTAGATATTTCCAGGAAAAAAATCCTGATATTAAATGGACAGGGAATGAGGGAAGAGGGGAAAATGATAGGTGTTATCGCAGACTCTCTGGATTCCCGTCAGTATGATATTACACTGGCCATGAAGAAGGCAGCAAATATAGAAGATGAGGAAATAAACAATTTAAACTCCAATGTCCGTCTGATTTATCGGGAAGGCTCTTTTTCGTGCAGCATGGAGGAATATATCGATATTCAGTATTTGCTGAAAAATTTTCACGCCTTTGAAGATTTGGAAAGGGCATACAAATTTCTGAATCAGAGGATAGTGCAGCGGGAGTGCCGCAGATTATGGGGCAATGTGGAGTTTGATGCTGTTATTTATGTCGGTAATCACAGCGCTGTATGGCCGGTAATCGCCGGTGGAGTAAAAGCCAAGAAAAAAATCCGTATCGAATCGAGAAATCTGGAGCAGGAAGAACAAAGGTGTCAGACGAAAAATAAGAAAAAATCTTTTCTCAACATGATGCAGCTGTATCAGCTTATATTTGATAAAATTATTTTCCCGTCAAAATCTGACATGATACAAGCCATTAAGCGGCACTTTATTATGAAAGGAAAGGGAGAGCATTTTTATTATCCGGCAGGGAATGTGATACCGGAGCAGGAGGATAGCAATAATCTGATTTGGTATCAGAAAGATCAATTTTTTGTGGCGTCAGAAAAGATAAGCGCCTGTGGAAGAGGACAAATAGAATTGCTGCCTCTGCCCAATGAAAAAAAGAAAGCGTATATCATAGATGGAGATTTACACTGCATAGAAGAAATTTTAAAAGAGATCCAGAGGGGGACTTTGTTAAATCAAGATATGGATCTTACAATCTGTGCTGTCGAACGATATGATTCGAAGCGTCTGAAAGAAAAATACCAGATAAATTATTTGAAAATAATTGACAGGGATATGTTAACGTCCTCTCCATTTATGAGCGGGTATTTGAGATATTTTGAGGGATGTATCGCAGCGGCGGAATGGAAATTCAGTCCAATTTGGATCAGCATGGAATTTCTCGGAAAAGAGATCTTAGTTTATAAGAATCAGAAGCTGATCAGACAGGATGAAAAATGTTTTAACAGTGAACAGGATTATCTAAGTTATATGGAAAAAAGCTGGGAAGAGATTTTAATGAAAAAATAGAAAGAGTATCATCATTATAAGAAATCAGTTTCTGAAAGTACAATAAGCAACATGGGGACAGAAACTGATTTTTTGTTATACGAATATAACAGAAAAGTAAAACTGATGTTAAAATACATATATTTAAAAGATATTTTTTGACAAAAGTTTATTACTAATCTATAATAGGCGATATTGAAGAGTATAGACCGAACCAATGACAGAGGATTTTTGAAATATAATCAAATGAATTATTTGATGCAGGAGGGAACAATGGGAAATGTGATAAAAGAAAAAGTCTGCGGTAAGTTTTACAGGATTCTTCTTGCGAGTTTATTAATACTGGTGGGAATTTGCTTCTGGCAGGGACTATTTTACATCAATGGGGAACCGTCTATCGACAAATATAGTCCGGCGGTATTGCTGCTGGGTATCTTTGTTTTGAGTTTCAGTCTTATGGCTGCAGCCAGGATTATAAAGAAGTGTTCCGAAAAAAGGCTGAAGGTAATCAGCTTTATTTTGCTGACAGCAATACTGGCAGAGCTTATTTTTTTTGGAACCCAGCTTATCTATGTTCCGCCGTATGACTTGATCAATATTCATGCCGAAGCTGTTAATATGCTGGAAAATGGGAAAATATCTTATATAGAGTATTATGCCGGCTATACAAATCAGCAGCCGCTTACGATTTTTCTTTTCTTTTTATTTTCTATTGCAAAACATTTAGGGATTACAGATTATAATGCGGCTGGCATCGGGTTCAATATTGTTATGATCTTTTTATCTGCATGGTGTACGCATAAAATATGTTCTTTATGGTCACTGAAAGCAGGAGTAATCAGTCTGATCGTGTTTCTGATCGATCCGATGCTGTTCATCTGGGCATCTCATTATTACACAGATACCATCTGTATGCCGTTTATGCTGGGAGGAGTTTTATTATTTCTTCATGCAGAGAAGACGGAATCAAAAAAGAAGAAAATTCTGTTTTTGATTTTATCCGCTTTTCTTATTTTTATTGGCGGGCAGATACGTATGACGGCAGTTTTCCCGCTCATAGCAATCTGTATGTTTCTGTTTATAAAATATCCGGTGAAATCCTTCCTGAAACGATTCGCTTTTATCGTCATCGGATTATTTTGTGCAATGATATTAATCAGCAGTATGCTGAACACATATGGCGTAAAAGACAGAAGATATGAATATCCGGTCACTCACTGGTTAAAATTGGGGTTGAGCGAAAACGGAATGTACACAACAGAAGATAACAATACGACGAAAGCCCAGGACAGCTATGAAAAAAAGGTAAATGAAAATATCAGCACCATAAAAGAGAGGATAAAGGAAAGAGGCGTCCTGGGTCTGAAACAGCTGTATTTAAAAAAGATCAGTAAAAGCTGGTCATCGGCGGCAGTCACAGAGCGGCTGCAGACAACCGTTGAAAGTTATAATACATTGTATAAGTATACGACAGGCCGATCGTCGAAAGCCTTTAAATACTGGCTTCAAATCGTCCGCTGTACGATGCTAATTTTTGTTTTTGCAGGTGTGATACTGGCGCTGAGACGGAAAACAGATGTTAATGCCTGGATGTTCATTACGATTTTAGGCGGAATTGTATTTTATATTTTCTGGGAAGTGAAGCCTAAATATATTCTCTGCTTTTTGCCGGTTTTCTATATCATTCAGTCATACAGTATCATTGGTTTATCGGGAATTTTTAAAATCGACAGTATAAAAATCCTGCGTGATGATCAGAAGGAATACCTTTTCAATCGACGATCGTTACAGCCATGGATCAAAGGAATCAGCATTTTTGCTGTGATTTTTACGATCGTCATAGGAACTTTATCCTATTTTCAGTATGTGCCAGAGCGGAGCATACAAAAGGATTTAAGAGTAAAGCAGGATACCTTGTACAGGGATGGAAGAATGGAAGAAATAGGATCTGAGGGTGTGGCACAGTCTTTTACAGCGGAAGGAGATTTTAATACGATAGAAATTAGTTTTATAAATCCGCATAAGCTGAAAGGACAGAAATACACCTTATCGATTCTGAACAGTGAAAAGAAAACGATTTACGAAAAAACGTTTTCTTCTGATCATATAGAAGACAATAAAATGCACACATTCCATTTAGATCAAATACATGCTGATAAAGAAAAAATGTTTGCAGCCATTCGCCCATGTCAGGAGTATGAGGAGTATATAGGGGTGAATACTGCGGTTTTCCCTTCGTACCATGGCTATAAGAAATCGCCGGATTACTATCTTGACGGCTGTTTTTATGCTGGCGGTCAGGCAAAGCCGGCCAATGATTTAACGTTTATCGTATCGGAGCAGCACATGGATTCAATTTTTTCACAGCGGATATTTCTTTTGATCTGGAGCATGGTGATCATAATAGAAATTGCTGCTGGCGTATTTTTCTATAAAACAATTGGAGCGCGGGAGGTCTGAAGAGATAAGATGAAGGATATATTATATTTGGTAATTCCCTGTTATAATGAGGAAGCGGTTTTACATGAGACGGCAAAGAGACTGAAAGAAAAGATATCGACGATGGTATCCGAGGGTATGATTTCCATAAAAAGCCGTATTATGTTTGTAAATGATGGATCTAAAGATGATACATGGAATATTATCCAGGAACTGCATGAAAAAGATTCCGTTTTCAGCGGTGTTTCTCTCAGCAGGAACAGAGGGCATCAGAACGCCCTGCTGGCAGGACTGATGACAGCGAAAGAATATGCGGATATGGTGATTTCCCTGGATGCGGATCTTCAGGATGATATCAATGCGATCGATCAGTTTGTAGAAAAATATTACGAGGGATATGATATTGTCTATGGAGTAAGAAATAAAAGAGAGACAGATACATTTTTTAAGCGGAATACGGCGCTGGCATTCTATAAGTTTCAGGCATTGATGGGAGTTGACGCAGTATATAATCATGCAGATTACCGTTTGATGAGTAAACGGGCGCTGGAGGGATTAGAAGGATTTAAGGAAGTCAATCTGTTCCTGAGAGGTATTGTTCCGCTGATCGGATATAAGTATACAACGGTGACTTATGACAGAAACGAACGGTTTGCTGGTGAATCTAAATATCCATTAAAAAAGATGCTCGCATTTGCTTGGGATGGGATTACTTCTTTTAGCATTAAACCGATTCGATTTGTTACCATGACAGGATTTCTCATTTTTTTAGGAAGCATTCTGGTCATCATCTATTCTTTCATAAGAAAAGCATTAGGCTTTACAGTAGGAGGATGGGCCTTCCTGTCCTGCTCCATCTGGCTGTTAGGTGGAATTGAACTGCTGGGACTTGGGGTTGTAGGTGAATACATTGGTAAAATTTACAATGAAACCAAACAGCGGCCGCGGTATATTATTTCCGATGTACTGAATACACAGTAAATTAAAATTTGTCTTAACTGAAAAGGGATACAAAGAAGTCTGTGAGATGACGGATTCAGGTCATCGGCAGGCTTCTTTTGTTTTGTGAAGGATTTTTGAGGGGAGAAAAATAAAAATATTGTCTAATTTATTGTATAAATACTATTTTCATTGAAAAAGATAGATATAGATGATACTATTTGTACAATAGATTATAAACTGAATGAAATGAGGAGGGGAAAATGGCACAGTACAAGCGTTTGCTTGTGTACTTTGCTGCTGTGAGCCTGATTTTTTGTCTGGCTGCCGGATGTTCAAGAAAAAGAGAGAAAAGCGAAAATGAGAAAAAATCAGCACAAAGTAATACAAGTGACAGAAGTGAGGCAGTATCGGAGGAACCAAAAATAACGGAAGAAAATTCTGCTGAAAAAACAACAGATGAGGAGAAAGATACTTTAATCAAAGAGAAAAAACAGGTTACGATTTATTTTATTGATGATGCAAGTGCAGAGGTAATCGGGGACGGATTTGAAGTTAAAGATGAATATGATATATGGAATGTTTTGCAGAAACAAAAAGTTTTAACAGAGGATTGTAAGTTGCTGAGTATAAAAGTCAATAAAGAAAAGAAACAAATGAATTTGGACTTTAATAAGGCAACCGGGGAATATATTCGTACTATGGGAACAGCGGGAGAGACAGCAGTTATAGGCTGTATTGTTAATACATATCTGGAGGCATATGATTGCACGGAAATAAAATTAACGGAAGGAGGAGAAGTATTTCAGACCGCTCATGGAGCGGATTTTGAAGGGTATATAGGCAGAATAAATGATCTGTAAATCTATAATGATGCAGTGGAGAGATATTAAATATTGGGGGAAAGAGTAATGAAGAAAAGATTAGTGAAGATAATGGCAGGTTTTTTGATTTTTGCAATGATATTAAGCGTTGTATCTCCGGAGACCGCAGCTATAGTTGGAACAAATGTTGCAGCGGCGGAAGAGGAAAATCAAGAAGTACAGGAGAACAGTACGGCGATTACACAGAAGGATATAGATCAAAAATCATCGGAAACAGCGACGGAAGAGAAGACAGATAATTTAGAGAAAAAGGGAACTGAGCAGGAGAAGACTGGCACAGCCAATATGCCAGAAGAAAAAAATGAAACAAACAACACTGCAAGTACGGAGAAAAAAGATTTAGAAGCAAATAAAGATTCTCAGCAGATGGAAGAAAAAGAGGAAGAGAAAGCCTCATCTATCGCTGCAGGAAAAATCAATTTTGTGTACATAGAAAGCCCGTATTTAAAAACTCCTGGGACACAAAGAATCGTCATTGCTTTTGAAAAAGCGATAAGTGGGATTGAAACGCTTACTTTGACTGTAAAAGACGAGTCTGGCAAGAAAGAAAACTGGCCGCTTTCAAAACAGAAAGATGGCGTATATCTTTTTGAAAAAGAATACAGCAGCAGCGCAGCATCTGGTACATATAAGGCAGAAAAGCTTAATCTCATTGGAGAGGACAATGAAGAAACCATCAGTCTGTCCAATTTGGATGTTCAGGCAGAATTTGGTGTAAATAAAGAATATGAGGGAATTGATGAATTGCAGCCAATTACTAATGATGAAAGTGGAGAAGCTGGTGCTTCTGTTGCTGTAATTGATGAAAATGGTACTGCAAAGGCGCAGACAAGTATTGCCGCGGCTTTGAATGAAGCTCAGAAAGAAACGGCCGGCAAGGCAAAGATTGGTGCAGCGCGTTCTGGCAAAATAATTGTAGCATTAGATCCCGGACATGATGCTAACAGTATCGGAGCTCATGCGAATGGGCTGAAAGAGGAAGAACTTACATTAAAAATTGCAAAGTATTGCAAGGAAGAATTGGAACAGTACACAGGGGTTGAAGTCTATATGACGAGAACGGGAGCAGAATGTCCGTTTGATAAAGCCAGTTCTGACTGCATTGAAGACAGAGTGAATGCAGCTGCAGATGCAGGTGCCCAGATTTTTGTCAGTTTTCATTTGAATTCTTTTACTTCATCCAGCGCAAAGGGAGCAGAAGTTATTATTCAAAACAAAAATTGGAGACCGGCAGTTGCTTCGGAAGGTGAAAAACTGGCAAGTGCTGTTTTAGATGAATTAGAAAAAATAGGAATAACGAAACGGGCAACACCTATTTATTCAAAAAATGCCGTGAATAATAAGAAGTATGCGGATGGCAGTGCAGTGGATTATTATTCTGTACAGCGATACAGCAAGCTGAGAAATATTCCGGGTATCATTGTTGAACACGCCTTTATTACGAATACAGAAGAAGTAAACAAATATCTTAAGACGGAGGCAGGTCTCAAAAAGCTGGGTGTGGCGGATGCGTCAGGGATTGCCAAATACTTAGGAATAAGTAAAGGAGAATGGAGGACAGATAGCAAAGGAAATCGATATTATTATGAAAATGGACAAAAAGTAATTGGGGAGAAGAAAATTAATGGAAAATGGTATTATTTTGATAAAAAAGGAATTATGAAAACCGGGTGGCATAGTTTCACGAACAAGAAAGTATACTATGGAAGCGATGGAGCCATGGTTATAGGCGAGAAGAAGATCAACGGGAAATGGTATCTGTTCAAAGAATCCACAGGAGCGATGGTGACCGGCTGGTACGATTTTCCAAATAAGAGAGTATATTATGAAACAAACGGAGTCATGGTCAAAGGAGAAAAGAAGATCGATGGAAAATGGTATCTGTTTAAAGAGTCTACAGGAGCGATGGTAACGGGCTGGCATAATTTTCCTAATAAGAGAGTATATTACGGAAGTGATGGAGCCATGATCAAAGGAGAGAAGAAGATCAGCGGGAAATGGTATCTGTTCAAAGAATCCACAGGAGCGATGGTGACTGGCTGGTACAATTTTCCGAATAAACGGGTATATTACGGAAGTGATGGAGCCATGATCAAAGGAGAAAAGAAGATCAACGGGAAATGGTATCTGTTCAAAGAGTCTACAGGAGCGATGGTGACCGGCTGGTACGATTTTCCGAATAAGAGAGTATATTATGAAACAAACGGAGTCATGGTCAAAGGAGAAAAGAAGATCGATGGAAAATGGTATCTGTTTAAAGAGTCTACAGGAGCGATGGTGACCGGCTGGTACGATTTTCCGAATAAGAGAGTATATTATGAAACAAACGGAGTCATGGTCAAAGGAGAAAAGAAGATCGATGGGAAATGGTATTTGTTCAAAGAGTCTACAGGAGCGATGGTGACCGGCTGGTATGATTTCCCTGATAAAAGAGTTTATTATGAAAGTAGCGGGGCTATGGCAAAAGGCGAGACAATGATAAATGGAAAATCTTATTACTTTTGGGAGAGTACCGGGGAATTATTAAAAGATGGTTTTGCTAATCACAAATATTATGGAACGAACGGAGTATTAATTCCAGTCAGTCAGTATGGAAATATTTTTTATAAAATTTCAGGAAATAGTTCTACGACAATTCAGCAGATGGTAAGATTTTACGAAAAGAATTCATCGATTGAGTATCCATCAGAAGTACTAAAAAAAGGTGGAGCAGCAACAATTGAGGACTTTGCACGTATATACTCCTGTCTTTGACAGTTGTTGGAAGGAAAAATCGCTGTATCCCTTGTATTTACTG